>QDKV01005354.1_pt1 | contig 67167 bp, 67 predicted proteins | sample 1861101 | NCBI WGS metagenome assembly QDKV01 (sample SAMN04275158, study PRJNA302643) | Fungus metagenome, whole genome shotgun sequencing project. | isolation source: fruitbody | host: Mallocybe terrigena | place: Sweden | collected 2013
TACACAGTTGAAAACATCTCTGATATGTTATGAAATTTTATAAAATGGGATATGTTTTTCCTGGAATTTCCTTTTTTGGGGGGTAAGGGGGGTCAGCCCAAATAGCTTAAAAAAGTTTACCAACCCCGTGTCATTTTTAAGATCCTTGGGCCCCCTTGAATTAACCACAGGGGTGGTCAAGTTCAAAAAAAAGTGGAAAAACGCTTGTAGATGATGAGGGAAAAACACTTAAAATGACTAGTACTCACTTCACACAATAGAACTGGACCAAACGATCTTATTAAAGTAGAGAGGAAAATACAAAGGAGAAGGGTAAAAACTACATCTTTCTACCTATTACCATATATATATCGTGGATAGTATCATGTGCGTCACGTGTAAGGGTCATCCTTACAGTTGGAAAGATTGGTGTTTATGGAACAATCATCGAAAGCGAGCTTCCAAGCTCATTTCACCTATTCTTCTTACTTGGTTCTCACTCAAACCCAATCCGCAGGGCGGTTCCGCAAGAAGCATTGCATATTCACCCAAAAGAGAAGTCTTGAACGGAAGGATATCATCGGTCTTTGATGACGATAAATACCAATTTTTCAGAAGCGAGAAGTAAGACTTACGCAAATGGCAATTGGATGGTTGACTTTGAGGTATTGTTGGATGTGGTGCGATTCTAGGGTTAGGACAGTTTTACATCTATAGTTCAGAGGTGTGAAGTTCGGGAGGCCAAGGAATTCAAGGGGTACACTCACAGAAGGTTAGAAGTTAGACATATTTCAATGCACATCTTATTTTCTAGCGCGATGGACATTGTATCGTCGTTGAGAAAAGTGGCGTGCCCCAACCGATCAGGGTTATACGAAAGTAATGTCAGTGTCTCTTCTTGTGTATTATGGACAGTCTGGACAAGGTTAGTTTGACGATGATGGACGAATCGAAATGAAAGTAATATACTTCAGCGATATGCAATGTGACACCCAACCCAGCTTGTTTCGCTTCGGCAAAGTAAGGCCCAAACTCGTTCATGTTTCCTGCCGTGGGATCTCCACATAGGTCGATACCGACCACCCATTCCCCTTCCGATTTTAGTTTGCAAGCGATTCGTATGCAGTCGCGAAGTACGTCGTGGTTCATCCTTCTGTCAATGCTGACGATCAATGCGAGTTGTTCACGTTTATATCGCTTCATCTCTGCAAGGACAACACGAAGATATTGCTCCCTGTCCATTGCCTCTGTCTGACGTGGAGTCGTCCGCAGCTCCAGGTATTGACATTGGGGTGTAGTGCCGTCAAGAAAAGTGCTTAAAACGGCACAAGTAGCACGAGCCAGTGCAGTGGGAGTAGACGTCAATGCATATATAGCTGGGAATAGGAAAAAGAAATCGTTTATTTTTTCCAGAAAAGGACCGATTGTTAACGACTCAATCCCCAGCTTTATTGTTTCATTAGGGATAATTGATTTCGTTGACGCAGATGAGCATAGATATTCGGATGCGAGCTCTTTCAATGTTGCGATAGGTATTGATCCATTGAGATGTGCATGGAGCTCGGCTTTTGGAATCACCTGCAAAAACTGTATTTGAGCAGGAGTGAGTGTTTTGAGAGCAAGTGCCCCAGGCCCTGAAGTATCCATGATCGTTCTAGGTAAGAGATTTTCTATTGGTACAAACACCGAGAGTTGCAGTCGGTGATCAAAGCGAAGTTCAACATGATTATCACCAAATACTTACTGTACATTTGAAAAGAAATGAGGAAAGTACACTATTGGACCACATTCGATACTAGAACATCAGCGTAGGGCGATGCTAACAACCAGACCGAGATTTGCAATGAATGAACAACATGAAGTGGAAAAGGAACATTGAAAAGGATACTCGAGACTCACTAAAGGTTACAAGAATCCACCACTTCCACTGCTAAATTTTTCTCCCAGCCCTTTCGCGTCTTTCAACATCCTACTCCTCTTTTCGTCATCCATAAGTCGGCCACCCATCGCCATATCCCGGGAGTGATCCCAGATTACAGGTTGCTCCCGTTCAGAAGGCTTGCCAACCAGAGTTTCTGTGTGTTGTTCAACAAGAGCTGGTCCACGTCTCGCACGGGTATAATTATTGATATTCTTCCTAATTGCCTCCTCTTTCTGCTTCCGCTGACGTTTCCTATTTAATTCCTCATCATCCTCCGTACATGCGTCAGTGACTCGACGTTTCTTGCCAAAAACCTCATCTGCTAAGCGTTGTTGACGCTCGGCGGGCGTTTCAGTCCACAAGGACATGTCATTGCTAGCATTCGAGGTCGACCCACGGGAAAATTGGCGCCCTTTGAGCTTCGTTGGGTCTAATTCTGCGAAGCCACATTCCAACAGTCAATGGTTGACCAAAGAGGAAGAAACGACGTACTTCCAAGAAGGCTGGACGTCGTAGGCGGAACAAGCATCCATTCCTCGCGTTTTGGAGCTTTAGGTTTCGACGCTTCCTAAATCGATCGCGAGCGTTAATAGGCGAACCAAACGGGTATGCGGATTACCTCTATGGCTTTTCTCCTTTTCTCTTCCTTCTCCATGAAATCTCTGACAGCATCAGGTTGTTTATGTTGGGTACCAGGTTGAAGTGGCTTTGGACCAATATCGTCGTCATCCGAACCATCCGAATCATACACTAGAGGTATCGACGGCCCCGAAACTCGCTTACCCTGAGAGTCCCCGGAGAATGAATGAAATTCTGACGGACGGTCTTCATCTTTGGAAAGTTCTGGTTCCAAACGCGGCCCTACGTCATCTTCATCGTACACAGTGGTAGAAGATGAGACAACATAGGACGGTAATTCTGGATGCGGTCCCTTGTCATTATTGTCGTTGTTGTCGTTTTGTTTTCGATATTGCGTGAGCAGATGCGCAGGAATCTGGGGCCCAATGGAAGTCATCAGTTGGGCAGTGGCCCGGGCCGTTCAGTTGTTTATAGCCTCATCATGTCCACTTTGCCTTCCAATCTGAAAACATACTTGCAATTTCACTTTGTGAGCAACCATTAGCGAAACCGTTCATGGCCGAGTTATGTAATACTCATCTATACTTCAGTCGCAATTCCGGAATGCAACCAGAGAAGGTTTTGAACACCCCTCACAACGAGAAAAGGGGAATCAAAGTCTGGATTTCTCAGCTTGATCCTGCTTTAAAGTCTCGTAGGACGTGGAAAACCTTCATTCGTTGTTGGGCCGTATTGACCACGACGTTGGTTCTAATGGTGTCCCCGGAGATATCTGGCGTCATAGGCCAAGCATCTTTCTTCTGCGCGTTAGTAAATTCCGATTTTATTATTATTTTCATTTTCGAACTTGACCGTTATCTACAGGGTAGTGGCCCTTATGATGCCGCCATCGATGGCCGGCTCTGTTTTCCTAGTAGCAGTATCTACAATGATCATCGGTACACTTCTTCATTAACGCCGACCATCTCTATCGCTCACTTTTTTCAGGTATGCTTCTCGGTTGGGCATGGGGTAATGCAGCAATGGCAGCTGCTCTCTACGTTAGAAATCCCGTTCAATTGGCTCGACAGACCAAGATTTTTCATTTGTCGTGCGTCATTTCCCGTGAAGATTTCTTGGAATTTGAGACACTTTCTAGGATTGATTCAAATACTTCACCAAATCTTCAAGCTCAGACCGAATTTTTTCACGGAATCTTTCTTGACCCAAGGTTCGTTGAAGTCGAGAATGTTCGGGAACGACGAGCTAATCACTCTTAGCAGATCCTCTGCAGTGTACGGGGCCTTTTTCTTTATCGGAACGTTTGCACTGGGTGTCATGAGGGCTTGCACACCCAATCTTACTCTGTTAACTATCTTCGCAACCATCGTCTTGGATGTGGTGAGTATATTCTACTCTCAGAAAAGACTTCTCCCGAGTCACCAATAGATCTGCTCTACTGGGCCTCGTAAGTTTCTAATTCTTTCATTAGTATTGCACATAACTATATGTGTCCACCAGTCTTTCCTGTTGCAGAGTATACGATAGCAAGAAATTTTATGCTCCCGGCTTCTGTATACATTGCAACGGCGCTTGCAAGTCTTATATTCATATTCCCTGAGAGTCTGAACCGTGTCTGGTTATCTTCGCTTTTGGATGGCTTCTTGACTGTAGGTTGCTTGGTCTCGAATAAACATTTACTTATATGAGACTTTCAGCCAACTTTAGACCTTATAAGGCTGCAAGACAATATCCTGAATTCAAAACCGGCTAATCAGGAAGGTTGGGCTACGCTTTGTAGCAGAGCCGCTGAACTGCGAAATACACTTGTACAAAACGCTGAGTCGCTTTTGACTCAGATAGGTCTTATTGATCTGGATTTCTCACTCGGAAGATTAGGACCAACAGACTTAAAAAAGATACACGCTGAACTTAAACCGCTTCTTTACCGAGCTGGGTAGGACTTCATATCTGCCATTAACTGAACAGACATTCTAAACGATCAATAAACGTAGGAACATTTACTTTTTCCAAGCAATTGTCAACGACAAAAACAAGCTCGATGTAAAAGTCGAATGCAGTAGGACACATCATCGCTTTCATGATGTCTATTGCAGGGTATCTAAGCGCGAAAATGAGGACGGGCACGATCTCGACACACTGTTGCCCATTCTCGCTTCTTGCTCTGCGTCTCTGCGTAGTGCCTGTGAAGACGTGATCGAGTGCTCCATCGATTGGGTCAGAAACTGTAATGAGGGGCGGTCAAGTGCATTGTACAGTGAGGAAGATGGAAAGCACCACGAGAAGTTTGTCCGTCTGCTGAAGGAGTTGCGAAATGCGTTAGAAGAGTTCAGAAATGTGGAAAGGCTGAAGTTGATTAAGCCTTACGAGAAGCTATTCGATCTGGAGACAAAGAGACTGAAGAAGGAAAATGTTTTCACCTCACGGTATATTCTTGCCAGTGTCTCTGTTGTCAGCGCATCTAATAACTGCTAATCAGCTCACTGTTTACCTGTTTTGCTTTCATTGACACCTTGGATGCGTTCGCGGAACAATTGTTAGAGTTCACAAATGTCATTGTTGAGATCGATGGACAGAGAACGAAGCCAAAGTATTGGTTCCCGGGGAGGATAGCAAAAGTCAAGGATAATCTTACCAGTAATGAGTTCAAGGGGGGTGCCGGGCCACTGTCAATGGGTACTATGGAGGATCCGACAACATTCACTACGAGGAGTGAAGTATCAAGTTCGCAATCGACGGTCGTCAATCCTCCTGTTAGCATTAATGGTACAGAACGGGAGAAGGGGATCGTTCTCGTCAATAAAGGTAATGACCCGTCTTTTGATTGTCCGCAAAATGAATTCGACTTACCACACTTGGACCACAGAACGCCGAAACCCTGATGCTTTCCCTCCAACGTCTGCCTTTGGAAAGTCCTGGATTAGGCTTGTGTCGTTTGCCCGATTTTTCAAATCGCCAGAGGGTATCTTTTCCCTACGTCATGCAGTTGTCTCGATTGTTTTGTGGATTCCGGCTGTGTGTTCATCGAGTGCATGGTTCTACTACGACAATAGGGGTATTTGGGCATTAATAATGGCACAAGTAAGTTTTGTTATTGTAGTGTATTGATGATTTGTCTGACTTGCAAAAGCTTGGCCTTGCTCTATATGCCGGTGACCAGGTCAGTGGCGCACGTTGGCAGATATCCCTTCTAGCTGACATCTTGCAAAACGTAGATTGCCAGTTTTTCCCTCCGAATTATTGGTACCATTTGTGGACTGCTGAGTGAGTTGCCTTTTCGTTCAAGACATACATATTATGGTTTGCCTATTTTTATCATATACTCTAGTCGGTATGGTGGTTTGGTATATCGGAGCAGGCTCGGGAGATGGCAATCCATATGGCATTGTTATTGCGACGGTATCCTTAATTTCAAATTTCCCGGTCGACTTCGCTTTAACAGAGGACGTAGACTTTGTTCACTGCGCCATTTCTTTTCGCACGTGTTGCTCTGAGACCGGAAAAGGTAGCCCTATGGACTATGATTGGAGTAACTATTATATTCGGTACTATATCTCAGACATGACCGGAATTCTTGGGAAGTTGACTCCCTATTTAGTAGTCGGGTACAGTTGGACCAACTCCCATTCAAACATTATTGGGAATCCTGGTGTTGGTATTGCTCTTGGTTGGAGGAGAGCGTGAGTCTAGTCTAATTTTCTTTCTTGTGCCTCACACTCAAGATGTTATTAATTGACATAGATCGCTTGTAATAATCGGATTCACTGCTGCGTTCATTGTTATGCTCTTTCCAAATCCCGTTTCTTCAAGGGTTCTTGTGCGTAAAACACTCGCTGCGATTATCAGCGAAGTAGGAAATATTTTTGCTACTGAAGTTGAAAGTTTCCTTCTCGAAGAAGCAGCAACACGGCACAAAAGAATCTATGCAAGGGATGGAAGTTCGAATGTGGAAGATGTGTTCGGCGGGGCCGCTTCAAAGGATGAGCGGATTAAGATGACCGGGAAGAGGGTCATGGCAGTTGCCGTACGTTTCCGCGGTTGTTCTTTTTGTTTAATTAACGTGGTGAACTTTAGACAAGATTGAGGGTACTGCATCCTTCGCTCACTTTTGCGAAATACGAACCTCAGCTGTCGTAAGATAACCCTGCATATACTCCATTTCGTCATTTTGACTCGTTGATTAGTGGAACGTGGCCAGAGGCCGAATACAGGGAACTCTTTGAACTGCAGTAGGCTTTCTCATATCCGTATCTTTCACTGCTTATGTTCTCGTAGGACACGAGCTCTTGGAGCTCTCGCCCTGTTGATGACATCCTTTGCAAAGCTCGATTTAAAATGGTGCACCATACTAGTGCAAAAGGTGAGAAAATGTTGTTCTTAGGTTTCTGGATGATTGATACTTTTTATTATTAGACTCCCTTCCTTAATCCGAACTTTGTAAGGACTCCCAGACTCCTCACGCTATTGTTTGCATTTTAATCTCATCAAACAGCTATCGGACGTCTTCACGACAGTTTCTGTCTTGTCAAATTGTCTGATGCACGGTCACGAGCTCCCAGCTCAGTTGCTTCTTCTAAGAGACCGTCTTGTGTACCACTCATCTAAGATGGCGATCGATTTCAACCTAAACCCAAAGTCGGAAGAAAGTGCACTCGCAAGCGTAGGGAGCGACGACAGGATCTTGTCTGCCGCCGACAGATTTGATAGCCCAAGTGTTGGTATCGAAGAATTGACTTTAGACGTGCTGATGGTGAGCATGAATTCTGTGCTGGGAAAATGTCCCTGATTTTCTATACACTAGGACGAACATCTACCAGCACATTCCACAGCCATTGCTGCGCTTTCCAACCTCATTTCCGTAGGCTCTCGATCTCTTTTTAAATATGCAACACATTTTTTTATTTTTAGTGTGTTGACGGGACAATTGAAATTGCGAGGAAACTTTGTGGCGAAGCAACTTTCAAAGGTTATGACACTCTGCAGAAGTTCTACGTTGATCAAGAACAAATCGTGGGGGATGGAATGTATAATCTTCGTCTGTTCTAAATTCAACCTGTATTTTTCCGGGTTTAAACTTTTCTTTTTTTTTGGATCAATTGATTAACGTGCCACAAGTATACTAGTACTAAGACGCACGGACACTTATGGTGTCTAATAGCTGAGATATATGTCGAGGCTATGGGCCGGAGAGTGGCTTGGGTTTTACTTTGGGTGTATAGCTGAGATTACAGGTGTTTGGGTTTTTTTTCGTGTGGCAGAGGTTGTCTGGTGTGTAAAAATATTGGGGATAAGGAAATATGTATAGATAGAAATAATGAATAGTGGAGTTATGCTTCGATCGGGCCATTGTCTTTGTCGTCTGTGTTTGGAGGTTCCGCCTGGTTTTCGAAGCTTGGGACTTCTCTTGGGCCCATGGGGTGATCTGCATTCCGGGCGCTTTGAAGGCTCGTGTGTCCTTTAGGAAAGAACATTTGTTTACTCTAGTTTCCAATGTAAATCTCATTCTACTCTCTAGAGCTCTATGTTTTGCTACCACGTAGTAAATACCTTTCGCCGCCACATGGTTTTTATCAGTAACCACTTATCCCCATTGCTTTTCTGAGACAAATGCCATGATCGTTCTCACAGTGAGAACATCATAGCTCTATTCACTTTCGTCCTCATTCCGATTGTTCAAGTCTCTACCTTTCACCCTCCACTATTTAAAGCACTACCTGTTTGTCTCTTTCCATAACAGAGATCGAAAGCCCATGCTCCATCTGAACTCTGAGCTCCGTGACTTCAAGAATCTTTGGTTCCTCAGTTAATCAACGCAAATGGTGAGGAGTGGTCTTCTATTTGTTAAAAATCAGACGTGTTCACACTATCAAATCAGAAACGCCAGAAATTTATGCACAGGCGTCCTGCCCAAGAAAATGCCTGAGTTCGGAAAAGGCGTTCTGATAACTATCTTCGAATTTCTGCATGTCCATTCGATGTCAACGCTAGAGGATACACCAGCAACGAGATCTTCCCCTGGAAGTGTCTACCGCAAGGCAGGCCCGAACGACCACAGGGATTATATGCCTCATAGCGCTATGGCGGAACACTACCCTCCCCGCGCCAGTGTGCTGTTGAATTTTCCTATTGTCTTCATAATATTCGTCGAGTATGCAAAATGTGGAGGGACGTCATTGAGTCCATGCCTCATTTTTCGTCTCGCTTCGTCATATTCGTAGGGTCCAATGCCACCCTACTTCCTGATATCAAAAGCCAAATTTCCAGGACAGAAGACCTTCCCTTGGATGTCCTCGTTCGAAGTAAGGGAAAGCTATCCCTCGAAGAAGAAGCAGCTCAGGCTTCCTCTGTCATGAAAATTCTTTCTCCTGTCGTACCTCGCTGCCGATCTTTCGTGTTTGATGTTGAGCACAGCTCATCACTCTCAGTGATTTCCAAGAATTTTCGAGGGCTTGCAGAACATCTCCGAGTTCTGAAGCTCGCATGCCGGGCCCTCTTCTTACCACGCTCGTTATGGATGGTAACACATTTATGGATGCCTGCTTCATCCCATCGTGGACGGACCAACTCAGCAAACCGAGTCTTGATAGCTTGTCCATCTACGGTCTCTCCACCTGACCCAGAGGAGGTTGACGACGAAGGCTACGAAGGCTACGACCTTTACAAGCTTTGCCAGTGTCTATCAAATATTGGATACATTCGTCACCTTACGCTCGAGAATATTTGGATAGCATATGAAGACGGCACAGCCGACACGAGTGGCTATGAACAAGCACTCAAGTGGGACAACAACACATTGACTGGTAATGACCAAGAATTTGTTATGGAATTCATCATTGCGACATCTGCCTCACTTCCTTATCGTTTCTACCATCTCTCTGGCACAAACCTCGACTACGACAGTATTCCACGCGCTTATCACCTCCGTTTGGAAGATATTCCCAATGTGAACACCCAGACGTTCTGTCATGCTCTCGAGCGCTATGCGGGACATTGTTTGGATATCGTGGACTGCAAAGAATTCTCTGATGTTCACTTACAGGAAATAGTGAAAAACTGCATTTCACTACGTCGTCTGTGTCTCATTAACTGCCCGAACATCACTATTAAGGGGTTGAGAGTCATGATCAAGTCCAGAAGTGAACTTGTTTCCGAAAGCGACCATCCAGACGACGGGGGTGATCATGAAACTGTAGTAGAAGGCACTTTCAATGTCGATGCAGCCATAGAAGCGGTTTATTGCAACCGCTCTTGGGGACGTCCAAATCGATATAAGCCGATCCATAGGCTCCAGGTGGAAGGGCACACTGGTACGTTATCTCAGGCCGATAAGAGGTGGTTCAAGAAACATGTCGAATCATGATATCTATCTGTTTGTATCAATAAATTTTAACTAAACTTATTGAGCGTATTTAGTCGCTGGCCTATTGGCATCGGAGGATGGAGTCGCTGAACCTGCCGTCGTGCACTGGTAGCTCATTAGCCCCAAGGATTGTGCGAGAGTAGCTCGCGGGTTGTCAACAACACAGAATAAGACGAAAGCAAACGTCAGAAGTCCTCATATGCCAGTCTGTATACATGAGTCGTTTGAGCTAGAAAGCTACGGCAAGTACAGAGTCGAGTAAAAGAGGATTGGATTGCGAAACGTCTCTGCAAAAGAGACATGCAGCTTCTTCACATTAGTTTCTATCTTTGTATATATCATACAGAACCTGTCGTTCGATTTTGGGCATTGAACCGGCAACAAGATGTCTAATGTCCAAGTCCGTAAAAGATTTGTACTACAACAATGGTAACCCACAGAAAGTGTGATAATAAATACACCAAGTCGTTCTCTGCATCGGTACATTTTAAGTCCAACCGTGGTTGAAAAGAAGCTAACAAACCTCTCTTTGAAATTAGTGGATCGATCTAATAAGCAAGACGATAGATAAATTAAAAAAATGAGGGGTTGCAAAGAATTTGAAACGAGGACAAGTGAAGAAATACAGTTCAAGCGGTATCAAGCGATATCGCTTGCATGAAAACTGTCTTGCCGTCTCGGGTTCCACGACCGTTCCGAAATCGAGACTCCATGATCCTGAGACGAGGAATTGGTTCCGAAAGTCGTGTTCAAAGGACTAGGCACCACCATCGTATGGCCCATACTCGAAACACTATTCACGGGAGTGTGAGTCCTTCGGACGCTAGTGTCGCCATGAACGGTCGATTCTGGCACCGAATAATTAGTACTGTCCATAGAGACTTGTACTCGATGGAGCGATGGGACAGTCGTTCCCGAGACAGTCGTTCCTGAGACAGATTCGGAGTACGCTGGAGGATTATACCGTTCCCTTCGAGTAGAATTCGGTGACGGTGTGACTTCCATTCTGACCAAATTATGGGGTGCATTGGTAGAATTGAACACGGGCCACTCGCCGTTGGATTGCTTCTTGTCTGGATTTTCGTTCGTCGGGGGCAATGTAAAAGGTGTGACAACGCCTTCTGGTGTTCCATTTTGCCGAGGCGGAGACGATTGATGCAGCTCGCCAGCGATGCCTGAATTGAAAAACGGCAGTGAGGAAACGGAGACACTGCTGTTGTGCATGCGGGCTGCGGCATTGGTGTTATGGTTTCGGAACATGCCAGGTAAAACCGACGTGAAGGTTGAACCACCAGATGTCGTCATTCCTGAGGTTACGGTGGTATCAGAAATTTTGCGTATGTGGGTTGTTCGACTGTCCGGTCCGTCTAAGAACAGTTCGGTTGGTGACCGGTATCGACGCAATATCCAGATAGCAAGCGCGATGAAAACACCAAGAACAACTAGTCCCCCAACAACACCACCAACAATGGCTCCAACGGGAGTCGAGTTTTTCTTTGAGGAAGAGGTTGAACCAAGATCGGCATGACCACTCTGCTGTATTTGTTTTGCTTCAGAAGGGTTGAATTTCTGACTAGTCCATTTGGTTGCTGATAGGAAGGAAGGACGATGAGCGCAATTCGAGTTTCTGTGCCTGTGACTCACGGTCGTTTGACGCCCAGTATGGGATTAGGATGTCTGTTGAAATTGTGATCGACGCTGGCCAATAACTCGATGAAGCAGATCAGCTCTCTGGAAACTCATACTTGTTCTTGATAACATACCTGCTCGAAAGCTTTCCCGTACACTGCGACGTGTAATCACTCCAACTAGCCGTTTCAACAAAAAGACGTAAGACGAGATTCTTGTAGAGTGCAGCTAAAGAACGCACAATGGAATCAACGCCGGGTATCCTTGACAAGCAGTACAAGCACTAATTAAATTGTATGAAGCCCATGAACTTGCAATCAAATTAGCAATTTAAATTCCCATATCTGAGATAGATGCCTTACCAAGTACACAACGATGCCGTACCCGACGAATTTGGGTTTGAGTAATGGTTAGTCCCATCTAGTGGAGGAATATTCCAATCTTCCGGTGCGCAATTAGTTTCGTTGGATGGTGGAAGGGAAAGAGAGAATCGTACTGCCGTTGTTACACAAGGCATTCAAGTTAGATGCTACATAACAAGGAGACGCACCCCTTGTGTTACCCATCCAAGCATAGTCCGAACTACACACCGCTGAAGTCTGTGTAAATTGTCCATTGACAAAGACCCGCGCTGCAATAGTCAACAGGAAGATAGCCGCGAACATTATTATCGGGGTTGGTAAACAACCTTCGAAGGGCGTGGGGTTGAAGGGCTGGGATGAAACATCTCCCTCGACTCCGGGATTTTGAGATCAAAACTTATAGGGCGGTGACAGGACGGCAAACCGGCTAGTCCGGACTAGGAACGTAATTTTGAACTTTAGATTCGATTTGAGGCTCGAAGCCATATTACGGTAATAAAAACAACAGACACGTCAAAAACTCCAAGCTGTGTTCCCTTCTCCATCTAGCTGTCTGCTTGAATCAGCCGCACCACCTGGTCCATAGTCTCTGTGACGGAGGGAAGAACGGTCGTACGAGCGCGTTTTGAGGCATTGACAAGGTCGTCATCGATGTCCATCGCTATGTCGGACTCAGAGGATTCCTTTTTCCGTTTCGCAGTGATGAACTTGAGGTAGGTAAGACTGTGTCGCAGTTCCCTTTTACGGGGCTGATTCAATGGGGGTGCAGCGAACCACAAAACCTCATTCGTAATTGGATCACGGTCGAATAATTTGGCTTTTGAAGGATATTCGTCAGCAAACAACAAAACGATGTGTCATGAGCAATTTACACTTATGGGAAGAAAACATTTACTCACCTGTCTCGGGGGAAATCTTCTCGACATGTGCCGAACTTGGCGCTCCAGCAGCCGATATGATCGACTTATCGGGACCAGGCGTACGACGCGGCGCAAGTTGTAGCTGATTTAGAGGTGGATTCGGAGTGGGGTGAACAGGAATGGAAGGAGCAGCCACCCTCGGCGTCAATGCTGCCGTGCTAGCATTCATAGCCGCCCTCTTTCTCAAGTCACTTTCAAATGGTCCTTCTGGCACGTCCGAATGACCTACTATTCCACCTGGCCACTTTATTCCCCCCTTGCTCTTCGCAAGGAAGGGGCTAGGTATTCGCACTGGGTAGACGATTCTCTCAAAGGGATAGATCGGCATGAACTCCGTATTTTGCCTGACTTCTTCAGGAACACACGAATTCCAGTTCTTGATTCGGACAAACACCCGTTCACGGTCGTTGTAACGCGAGTCACAAACGTAGAGGGGGAATCCCAAATACCAGTATGGCGGTCGAGGCCGTCCTCGGATGTGTCGTGCAGTAAACTGGCAAGCGATCTTCTCGATAATGTCTTCAACGGGATGATCGGCGAAATGACCTAAGACATCAGAAGAGTCAAACTCCGGAGAGCAGGGATAACAACGTATATACGAACTAGTCTTGAAGACCTCATTCTGCCAAAACACTCGACTTGAAGTGTGAAATGTCTGTATCAAGAGATCACTGAGGTTTTGCGTTTAATGATCTATAAAAAACCAACAAACCTGCTCAGGTCGATAGTACCAGGAAACAGTTATGTGCGGCCTTCCCTTCCTATCAGCGATATCACCTCAGGAAATGACAGGCGTAGAACTTTCGAGCAACTCACATCTCGTCAGATAACCAACATCTGAACACCTGGCCGATGACAGGCCTGCTGGGATCATCTGGATTTGCCAGGTGCACCCAGTCAGCGATTCTCAGCTTCCACCCTTTGTAGTGGACCTCTTCAACAAACGTGCGGTCTTTTGTAAGGACACGATGCGTTGTCACATTTGGTACGCCCTCGCCATCGGGACTGTGCAGTGGTTTCACGTTCCCAGGACCAGCTCGTAGCGCTGCAAAGTTTGTAGACGATGCGTATGGGGGGATAGGTGGGTTGTATCCCGTGATCGTTTGATACAGCCGCTATATGGGCACTCGACGTCAGATAAACTTGTGTTAGTATAAATATAAGTCACACCTGGAGCAGGAGTGCCTTGCCATATAACTCCGTTCCGGGGTCGTGTAATCGTCTTGCTTTCTCAAAGAGTCGAACCATATCCATGTCAAAGTCTTTTGTTTGTTTATACAGCTTGTGTCGTGCTCGCGACTACGAAAGCTTTTCATAATAGTTTGATTGGTAGTAAATAAAGTATTCACCTCTATTTGCTTCAAAGAAACCGGCTCGGTACTTGCAAGATGTAGGGTCGGCGATGATTCTTCAGGTAAGACTTCCAGACACGATGCTAGGCGGTTGCCACTGGAACTCGAGTAAGCAAACTCAGTTGCACTTGTTTGAATCGACTTACATGACATCCTTGTAGCTTTTGATAGCGCTCACGATGTCAATGATTCGTTCCTGAAAAAACAATGTAAGCTACGCATTTAGACAAGAAATACCAACTCACTGTAGTTACATCCCCCATCCAGCCCTCTTCTGCGAATCCAGACCAACGCGGAAGACCTTTCTCCAGCTGCTTCACTATCTCCTCGCTTAAAGGATCGCGTTCAGGTCGATTACGTTGACCTTCTTCCTCCTGTCCTTCATCCTCTGCGACAACATCGACCTCCATATCGCGCGTGGGACCTTGCACCGGTTTTGAGGGTGTTTGCACAGACTTGCCTGTGGCAGCAGTTGCACGTTGAGATGGGGCGACGGGACGTGATGGGCCACTTCCCGCTGGAACTGGTTCGTTCACAACTTTCGAAGGGGGTAATGGTGTCGCCCCACGTTCGTTTTTCATTTCTTTTCCGGCCAATGGCTCGTTATCCACGACCCCGTGAACCTTCTGTGCCGAGGATGGAGGCGGAGAGCTGCGAGGGACTGGGAGGGATATACGTTTTTTCCACTCTGATTCTAGTGTGCTCTACCCAAATATATAGATCAAATGAAACGAGAAATGTCGTGATTACATGCCTTCAACGACGCAGCATCTGCAGCGATCTGACTTTTTGGCTCGTTGTAGAAAAGGGCGTTCCAAAACACGAGCGATAGGTCGGTGTACACGTCCAGGGCGTCTTTGTATCTGCCCTTCTCCAGTCCAATTTGAATATTTTTAAGACACCTGGGTTCGGGAATAACCTGAACAAACATGCATTGAGCCATTGAAAGCAGAAAGGTGAAGAAAGCGCACCTCAAAATAATGTGGCCATTCTTGTCGGTCAACAAGTTCCATAAACATAGCAGCCAGTGGTCGTTTACCGCGTGTTGCTGTCTGACTCAAGATGGCTTGTACCACCTCCTTAATTGCAGCCGACTGTGTAGCAGTGACCACCATCGTTAATGGTCTGAAGCTCTAAATTGATTTGTTAATAACTCAAGATGAATCCTGAAGATAAATCCTAAGGCGAGCGCACAGACGGAACGCGTCCCGTTTGTGTTTGTCCGTCTTTACATGATGTGTCTTCGTAATACAGTATGTAACTCAACATCTTAGTCGACATTGTCGAACACAGATTGTCGGAGTGCAACAGGAAATTGGGTCAGAGAATCAAGGTATGCATGCTCGATCATCAATCATGTCCAACAACAATTTTCAGTAGGACTGGCCGCAGTGATAGGTCGCTGAGGTGCCACATGGACTTAGACTGACTGAAGCCCAGCTATTTGCGCCGCGAGCGAACATACCTACATATTTTCCATGAAGCTGGCTCAGGTGAGCTTAGACTTACCGCACGGTCGATCAACACTAAGTATCTGAAAGACCAGAAAAGGCTAAAACAGACTCCATTCACAATGTGTTTAAACGGGGTCAAACCAAACGTGGTCGATTGGCTTGTTATAAACATGGATCTCAATGCTCTATAGCAACGTGTCGAGGTGACACGTAGATAGCCACTAGGGTTGGCACATAAAAAATACGACCATCCCGGAAATCGCCTTCCACAGGTTTCATCTGTCAGTAGAAAAAGATCGATACCATTACCCGACAGGTGTCATGCATGGAAGTCTCCGTTTCATCTTGGCGCTGCTTAGTTTCTTTATTCGTTGACTCTACATTGGAAGAAAAGGAGCTTTCATCCTCTGGGTTCAATTTACAAACACGGAGGGATTCGACTTGTATTCCCAGCATATGGACCTTCATTCGTAAATCAGGTTTAACGAAGATTAGTAGGTGATGAGGAATTGAAATTGAAGCTTACACAGGGATCCTTCTTAGGATTCCATCCCGATACAACAGACTTTAAATTGCACGAAGTATGGATTATCACCAGGACTTGTTGTGGTTCAGACACTTTAATTGCTGGATTCTGCCACCCTGGCCCGAGAATTAGATTACGACGACCCATGCAAGAAATGGAAACCTGTTGTGGTTTTCCTTGTGCGATCCTTTCGTGAAAGACACATTTACTCATCATTCGACATGAACAAGGTTGGCTCCCAAGCTGTCGTCAAAATAATTTGCTTGGTCACAGGATGTTGTATCTCAGAATTGTACCTTAAGCTTCTGGTTAATTACAGGAATTCTCTCCACCTTTTTCGGATCTGTGACCCAAAGCTAGTTGCTCAGCGTCTGAAAGGGTATAATGGTCCAATTTTGATAATCGAATGTCCAAAATTCGTCTGTCGGAAAGATCAAAAAAAAGATATCGGCTCTATAGGTAACTTCTGTCACTTGTAAGTAATTTATATGGTCGTATCTCATATAAGTTGGATATAAGGTGACAAAAATCACTTATAAGTGACAGAGGTTACCTATAGATTTTTCCGACATCATATATCAAAGTTGACAAATCTATAATCAGGAAAAATACAGTATCTCCAAGACAAAAACGTATTACAGAACCTCTGCATAATGAACAAAATTATTGCCTACTATTGGATTTTTTTTTAATTCTAGAAGTCATGCCGTAATTCCCCTGTGCCACGATTTCTCCAGCGCGTGTTATCCATGCCTCCCTTTCATTCGCTGAATGGTATTTCCGCTTTCGAACAGGTCATTTGATCTTCATTTTTCCATATGTCGTATATGTCATCCCTAGATTGTTAGCCCCCTTCGCAGAGGTATGGTCGCAATGATATCATAATCAGGAGGGAGCGGTCCCTCCCTCCGAAAAATTTGCTTCAAGAAAGGCGATCGTTAGTTCCGGTTTAGAAAACAAGAACGCGTCCAAGCATGAATCCACCCCTACCCCCGAGGTCCAAATTCCTCATGTCTTTGCCTCCAAGCCCAAACCCGTGCCCCAATGCTGGTCCCGGGAGGATACCACGCCAACCGCATGGGTGGTATGGCGTCTGGTTTACGTTTTCATCCCATGAGTCCCGTTCCTCGTTCGGTGGGTTGCGCCTTACTGGTGGTAAAGGAACGGGGGCAACCCGATAAGAGTCTTCAGAAAGGAGATTGAAATTCTGGAGTGTCTCTGGGACCCATTGTGACGGTGATGGTGCGCGACGTCGGCGTTTCTGTCCTGAAGGCTTGGATTTGGAAGAAGCGCTATTGACAGCAGAAGCTGTTGGCTGCGTGGAAGCAATGTCCGGCGGCGAGATGTTAGAGGATGTAGCTGAGGATGCGCGAGACCGTTTTCCCAAGGCAGCTGAGGAGGGCACTATTTGATTTGGGGAAGACATGATAGAAATATCGGGAGAGTTGGTAACAGACGAAATCGAGGATTTATTGGAAGGGGAGGTGGCATTCACAGGCTTCAAGATACAACGCTTGACGTGTCTATTCAAATTAGACGCTACTCCAAAGCGACGCCCGCAGGTGTCACAGACGAAAGCTGCAAAGATATAGCCACTAACGGTAAATCTCTTTGCACATGTATATAATGAACATGCCAGATATACCTTTTTCTCCGGTATGGACAAGGAGATGCTATAAAGACAAAAAAATCCGATGTCATCTCGTGAGTAAAAAAAAATTCATTTTCCAGAAAACAGGAGGTTGTCTTACTTTTTTGAGAGTGCTAGGTCGATCAAAGCTGAGGTGAGGCAAACGATAAGCCATTGGCAATTTATATAAAAGAGAAAGGTACGTGTATGAAGTCTTACCGTTTGTGACACATCGTGCATGCATGTTTCTTCTCCCTCGGTGGACCTTCTGAAGTTCCTTGGCTCTGAATAACTACAGCTGCCTCTTCTGGGCGGATGATAGGTCTCACCGAGGCGGACATATGGTTGGCAACGAGCGGAGACACCTCAGTTAGAGCTTCAGAGTACCCACTTTGTAATTGTTCCCCGTCAGATCGGCCATGCGGATTGAGAAGTACGGCCATAGCAGCCGGGGTAGGTAGCTGAACAGGTGGAGAGCGCTCTACTGGGATTCCCGAGGGTTTACTGGTCAAATAAGGAGGGTCCAAAAGGGCAGCGTAGACTGGAACGGGCGCTACAACTCCGTTGCTAGAGGAACCTGACCAGTCCCACTGAGCAGCCTGTTCGTAGACCGGTATATCCTCGGTACCAGCAAAAGTGGTTACGGACGATGGATCCCCGGCGAATCCCAAGCCGGTGGCGTCAAAAGTATGGTCGACCAAATTCGTTGGACAAAGTCTGGAGGTTAAGTCTCCGCGGTCAAAGAGATATCGATAGTCTTGATGTGAGTAGGGGAACGATGATCCCCTCGAGAAGCCATTCGTAAAATTTTGCGCAGCATCTGGAGCAACGATATATGGGTCTGGAATAGGGTGTGAGCTGTTATGGGCGCATTGGAGACTATCATAATAGTCCGGATGCTGCAGGTGTACGACGGCGTATTGCGTCTGCATCGTTCAAGTTCTTCGGAAAGCGGGTGAGTGAATCCAATTAGACCGATGTTATATATTTTTTTCGCCTCGATCTCATACGTCTCCATCTAAGAACGAGATGTGAAATTTCGAAGTTCAGGCACCTGCAAGAGTCCTCGAGACCCTTCGTCGAGCTTTTACGTAGCTTCGCGGAGCTATCTTCCCACAAGATCATCGAAGGAACAGTCTATTAAACTCTTGACTTATCTATCAGTAATCTCTAGAGGGGTACTCTCGCCACCTTTGGGTAATTCTCAAGGAAATTTTAACCTGATATTTCTACCTAGGTCTCTTGAGTCGACGGATATCCAACGTCCGTTGTCAACAACCCTAAAATCCATGTTTTCACGTCCTCATGTCTTTACGCATGTTGATGTGCCCTTTGCCCAATACAGCGGGAGTATTTAGAAGTCTTTGACTCGTCCCAAGGTCTATCTTCACAAATCTGGAATTCCAGAACCCAGTCATCCTCGAAGAACCAAGCTGCGCTTTACAGAATACTCTGGAAAGCTCACGCCATTGTTTTACCCCATTGTCGTTGGTGAGCCAGTTGAATATCTACTGGAATTGTGGTTCAAGGTTTCGGAAGCATGTAACGGAGCGGTTGTCGTAACGGCTGTTGACAGCAGCCGGGGATCGAGATCTAAGTTTAGGTCAAGGAAAAACATTCAGCGTTAGAAATCATTTGGCGGGTAACATTATTCCCAGGTAATGTAATATAGGCCCAACTCGAAAATCAGCATTGACAATCCAATTTTCTATTTAGATTCGGCACACCATTCATTCTACTTCAGGAATTCTAGAAAAACAAACTGGTTAGTCCAAGGTAGATACTGCATCTTTTCAACGTACTATTCGCCAGACTCTGAAGTTGATCTTTCGTTTTTCTGCCGGCCACCTGCTCAACCGCTGATAGAGCATAGTTTAACGCACCCGAACTAGAGGCGCCAGGTCCTGCAAAGTTGGAATATGGAGGTACATATTGTACCCCTGTGATTGCATAAGATCCGAGATTGCTGAGAAAAAAATAAATGAACTAAATTTGAACAACGTACGAGGTGGGATAGGTGGAGGAAAGGTGCTTGGTCCATTAGGAACAGCAGGTATCCAGGGAGTCGGCATCACATGAGAAGAGTGCATCGGACCACCTCCATGGCCCAGATAACTAGGTGTTGTCCCAGGAGGGACGTGCTGACCAGGGTAAGAAGCGGGATGGAAAGGTATATTCGGCATTGGCGGCATACTGTCACCGAAATAACCGGAGGGCATAGGGAAGCCTTGTGGAGGTGGCTTCGAAGAATCGGTGTATTGCTGTGCGGTCTGGTATGAGTACGACTGGGTTGGCGAAGACGGTGGCCCGGGAAAGTTATAGCCAGAAGCGCCTTGTTGACCAGGATAAGTCGAGGGAGGGGTATACGAAGGCGTTGAAACGCCAACTGGAACATTGGGGAACATGGGACTACCCGGTGCTAACGGACTATACGAAGAGGGACTAGGATGCGAGTGGGTGTAGGTTGCTCCATACCCACCAGGAGAAGGAAGACTTGGAAAACCAGTAGGTGAATGAGCTGTCTGAACCGGAAGAGGAGGGTATCCAGCAGCTGCAGCGTAAGTCGGCGACGGTAGTTTACCACCTGCCGTGTTCGGACGAGTTGGAGGTTTAGAAGCATAGGACCCAGAACCGGCACTAACAGTTGCACTATGTTTGACGTTCGCGCCTCCAGTATTTTGTGAAGATGCACTGAACGTTTGTGGACGACTTAAATCTGCACCACCCTGAGTTGGAGCTGCACTTTCTTTAACACCCCATTCTGGTGGAGGCCATTGCGCATTGGACCACGAAGAACCTTGAGCTGGAGGACGCCCTTGCATGGGTGGAGGGAAACTAGGAGCTGTTTGGGTGGGTTGGTAACCCTGGTGCGATGGATGGGCAGGGTGCAAAGGTGGGGACGACACGGACGCCTTGCCTTCCGTTACAGGTAGCACAGCATTATTCGAACCTATATAACCCACAGGATTTGCTTCAGATGGACCATATATATTTGTACGTTGAAAATCGCTTGCAAGGGCTGTTACAGGATCATGTTGAGGTCGCTGCTGAGCTTGAAAGCTGGCGTTTTCCGATGGCTGGGCTTGAGAATGAGTTCCAACGGGTGGTTGAATTTCCGTAGATGTGGGCCTTGTGGACGTCTGCTCTGCAGCCACGAGCACATATGGCGGCGGAGGCATTTCTTCCTTATCATCTTTATTTTCATCCAGCCAGCCTTGGTAGGGTTTTCCTCCACTGTCTCCACTGCTACCACTGCTTCCAGAAGTCCCGGGAAACACAGTAGAACTGGTTTCCTCGTATTTTGGACGAGAAGACCAATAGTCCTGTAGCTCCTTCACAGGGAAGGTTTCATGTATCCGACGCTCGCTGCGGAGACCTTCGGCAGCCATTCCAGATATTCGCATATACCTATGGGGAAGACGTTAGATCGATGACGAAGATTAAAAGCAAAAGTCTAAAAAAAGATATAAAACTCACCAGTCGGACGGAACATCGTATCCATCCTCATTGAGTGCCATAAACTGAAACCTATCAGACTGCGGAAGGTTGCGTTTATTTTCAACGACCGGCATGAATGCAGTACCCTCGTCGTATCTGTTGGCACAAGTCAGTCATGCTGCGTCACCAGTAAGGTGTTCTCAACAACGGCAGAAACATACTCATCCCACATGGCGCCATAGATTGTCCGGACGCCGAGATGTTTGGCGTTGAATATTTGTTTCCACAAAAATCTGCCACCTTGGCGTTTGATGTCATTGAAACCCCATCTCCCTTCCGACAAGTTAAATCCCTGTAAAACAAGTGATAAACAGGACTTCCTCCCGCATGCATACTCATACTTATACTCACCGACCCGCCAGGCAAAACTACTGGTATGTAATCTACCTTTCTTCCTGTGTCACTGTTCCGCCGTTTGATCAACTCCACGTCACCTTTCATCTTTGTATTTGCAAAGTCGTCCGCTTCCCTGTCAGTTTTGTACCTTCCTATAGTCCAAGGAGAGATTGCGTCAAACTCATTCAACCAAACATCAACCAAACCAGCGTTACGATCAGCATCTCCTTCCGACAGACGCCAACATGAAGGTGCACCACCAAAGATATAAGCCCCTTTTGGAGTCGTGGTCCGGAAGAATTGAATGATTGAACGAATGAGATCAGGGGTGTGTCCCGCGTTGTGAAATCCGAAACCCCAGAGGCCAATGACAGGCTTCCCTTTCTCTCTGAGATAACTGGGGCTATCCAGAATGCATTGATTCCGAATGAGGTGCGTCCAATCGAGTTCTAAGGTACGTTGTATTCGATCGGCTGGAACACCGGAAACATCATACCTAAACAGCACATCTGCTTCAATGGCACAAAAGTAGTTGAGGAGTGAATGACGAACATAATCGCAAACACTCTGCCTTCGAGTTCAGCAGCTTCTCTGACTCGTGCTCCAACTTCATCCCGTATTTTCCTAATACCTTCATTACCAAGCTCCACGTCGCACTGCCCCGCAAATCTTTGCAAAAATGCGCCATCAACCCCATGCTCTGCCATCCAATGAAAATGTCTCTGTACAGTTTTCGGATGCCTAGATGAGAAGAGGAATGCCTGTTCGCCAGTTTTCAACTTCAATTCGGGCACTGGGAACAATTCTGAAGGTGAATAAGAAGAGACATCTGGCCAAACGTCTACATTAGGTCGACCGCCTTGTGATAATGGAGAGTTGAACCAATGTAACCAGCCGTGGTGGCCTGAAGTAAATTAGACGAAAATATATTGATCTTGAGCGCGCCAAAACTGACCAGGACCCACTGGTTCTCCATCCCCTGGGCAAGTAAACCTAACAAGAAAAGACGTTAGATTTGCATATTCAGACGCTCCGATGGAGAACATCGTCAGATAACGGGAACTTGAGAGTTCCCCGGTTCAGCGTGCAAACTCACCATCCCTGATAGCCAACCAGAAATTTGTCCTGAATGGTTGATGGATTTGCTCTGATGCGATAGCTTAGCTTTGATCTGTGAAGAGACACTTGACTCACCTTTTCAGAATTTTCCCTGTAGTATTGCCGGAGATGTTAGTGGCCATAGCAATGACAACGGTATAGGTACAATCGCGAACAGCAAGTTGTAGTTGTTGAATCAGTTGTCGTGCATCTTTCCGTGCATCTGTCGAACAGCAACAGAGTTTTGACAGACTTTCCTTTTTTAGGCACTCACATGAACACAACAATCGTTGAGTTGGCGCAGCATATTTTGCGCAGATTAGACCAGTACGCACAACTCTTGTTTATAATGAGAATAAACCCGTATGACTATTGCTATACTCCAAGAACACCTGCTTCAAGTCGAATTCTGGTTGGCATCGCAGGTGTCCCAGCCAGCGGAAAATCGACATTTACGCAGCTTTTGACCAGCCACATCAACCACGCTCTCGAGAGTCTTCCTAAGGAGTCTATCTCTCGAGCCATCCTTGTCGGTTTAGATGGATGGCATTATACCCGTGCACAGCTAGACTTATTCCCTGACCCGATTTCAGCGCACAATCGGCGTGGAAGCCATTGGACCTTCGACGGCCCTGGCTACGTCGAGTTTTTGGGTCGCCTTCGCGAGAACACGAAGAACGATACCGTGATCTCGGCCCCTTCATTTGATCATGCACTCAAGGATCCAATCCCTGACGATGTAATAATACACCCTTATCATCGAATCGTGATCATCGAGGGTTTGTACGTCTTTCTCGCTATAGAACCTTGGAAGAAAGCCAGCATGATGCTCGATGAGAGGTGCTTAATCGAGGTTGACGCCCAGGACGCAAGGAAAAGGCTTATCGTTCGGCATGTGGTCACTGGTGTTGCAAAAGATATTTCTGAAGCCAATTGGAGAGCAGAGGAGAACGATATACCCAGTTTGTTTATCTCTCTTTTTTTGTTTTTAGTTGCCCATCCTACTTTCCATTACAGATGGTCGCTTTTTACTCGCAAATTCGTTGGAACCAACGTGGGTTGTCCAGAGCAACGACGACCCTACCTTTGACACCTAACCTAATCAACATGCCCATCTTCAAGTGATTTGTTACCCGCATACACTGCTATCTATTTGGCGCTTCCAAGCTACCCTCTAGAAATTCTTATACCCTGACTAGGGAAGACCTGATGCGTCTGCGTAAAACGATAGTAATTCTTGTTGACGCAAGAGTATTGGCCTTTGCCTTTAACGGAAGACCTTTCTTGCCGCGAGAGTAAAGTTTGGCATTACCAGGTCTCGTTTTGGAACGTCGTGTGAATTTGATATGTTCAAATTGTAAGTAAAATAAGGAACTTGTCAAATGTGCAGTTTAAACTAAATCCACTCTGATATAGACGTGGGTATCGCTTTATAGATTCAGCGCTTGCGCTGTGTCCAGTTCACGTCCATGACGCCTTCGCCTTTGAATGTCTTGGTTGCTTACTCATCAGCACTCGCAAAACATTCAGCAAGATAATCCCTTCATTTATCTTGGGATGGCGATCGCAGTCCGGAATCTGAGACCGGCATACCTTGAACAGAGTGTCGAACTGGAATTCCTCGCAAGCTTTGGAAAAAAAATATATCAATGACGGCAAACTGTGCCATATACAGCTGTCAATGCGCGGTGTGCAGGTAAATTTACCTCCAAGTTTCTCGTGACCCAGGTAAAGTTTAACAACACTTGCTGTGTCGTTCAAACTGACCACTTTAGGGCTGATGAAGTCATCGCGATAATTGACTTCCAATTCTCAAACTCGACAGCCGATTCGAGTCCGTGGAAGCTTGCGCATGAAATACATGACAACATAGTCGGGTGGGACTGGCAGGACAAGTCGCCCAGATGAAGAGCGATGGCGGACTCTCACCTAAATGACTACTCTAATATTTAGGAAGAGCGATGGGGTACTAGCTAGCCGCAGAGGAGATAACGACACGGCAATACTAAAATTAGTATCCCTTGCGGTGGTACATATCACAATCCTTTGCTCTACTTTTTTGCATTTCTGCTGAGCACACCTGTCTACTATTGATTTTTCCACAGGGCAAAACCTCTTATTTTTATCGTACTTAAGGTTCTTCTCTTCTACTTACATAAAGAATCAATATTCCTCCTAATTATAAATAATTTCAGGTACAAGACATCTCGTTATCGCTATGGAATTGGAGGCAATTCCCTTACCTTCTTTTTGCCAGGAACTTCTTTTCGAAGGTTTGCGAACAACAAGGCCTGGCGTCAGATACGTAAAACGTTGTACATAGATAATAAGCCGCCACAGAGAGAAAAATGACGGAGATGAATGCCTCGTTGCAGTCTCCAATTTCAGCCAGTTGGGGACAAATGCAATTTTCAGCCGTGTTAGTATGGTCCCCCGTAGACCGGCAAAATATTTTAAACCGGGTGTCACGTCAAACTATCCACCAAACTGAACACAAGCGGAAACGGTTCATCTCCCGAATGACAACATCTTATTTCTATTCAATCTTAACAGCAAAAGTACGGACCCATGGGGTATTTCATGATCTATTCTAAAATTGAGCTTTCGTCACCTATGTCTGCGTTTCTCATTTCTTGAGCTTTTTACCAGCTATGTGATAAAAGAAGGAACCCTAAAAACTCTCGACGTTAGACAATGTATCGATTACCTAGTAGGAAAGCCAAATGTATGCAGACTTACGTCAAACACAGCTTTCACATCCTCTTTAGCCATCCCCTTCGGGTCGGTTGGCCAAATCATCAAGTAGGTCGTAAACCATTCAAAAACTGCAGAAAACCAACCGAACTACGGCCGAAATACCAGTCAGTGCTTTGATAAATACGATTTCAAAGTGAAGGGAACAGACCGGATCGAATATATTCATGTTTCCGTGTACCATGCGAACGCCTTGCCAGAAAGACAGATGGCTGTGGGGTTTATCTGAATACATGTCAAAGATATAGTTGAACCGTTCGCCGTCGAATTCTCCCGTGGTGGTATAGACCTCGCTATCAGAGCCGTGTTTTCCCTGCGATACGAACGCAGGTCAGTTAACAAAAGTGATTCGGCCAATCTACAATGACACAGACCCGATGCATTCGACTAATCTTCAGGCGAAAGAACGGATCTGGGATCCAGGTGCCCCAAGTAACGTATCTAAAGCATGCATGATAAATGCACACCTTTATATTAAAAGCGAGCTAATATGTACGTACGAAAACCCGGAATGGATGATAAACATGGCGAGGAAAGATATAAACACGCCAAACTTGATTTCTCTGAAACCTCTATATCTACAATCGAGGAAGAAGGCATTATCAGTAAAATCGCCTTTTCCCTGACGACTTCAAAGGCACGTACGTATCGAGTGGCCAGATGATACCGTCTCCGTCGCGGTCAAAAAACGCGACATGACTTTGCAGTGCAGTGTTGTTCTTCTCAGGCTCAAAACCAGTATTCGGCGCGGTACTTGAACCATCTCTCGGAACAACCATGTTCAAGGTGTTGAAAGTGGTTTACCGCAATGAAGCAAATATTTATAAGGGCGTCAATTTACGACGTCATTTGGATTGAAATACATGTGATTATAATGCACTTCCGCAAATATCCCAGTCGGAGCTCTGGGACGTTGTCCTCTTCATTCATTTCATCCTTTTTGACACGATTTACGAACGACTCTCCACCAACGTCGTACAAGACTCAGATCAGGATCCATGGTAACAGAATTACACCGCACATCTCTTAGTAGGTAAAATCGCACTGCGATTTCAACACTAATAAGTCAGTTACTAAATATGGGAAGTAGATCAATTGACAAATTTTATCCGCTTATGTAAAAGGCGCAATGATCATTCGCAAAGCAGTAGAATCTGACTCTGCTGCTCTCTCCAAAATCTGTCTCCTGACTGCAAACGCGGGAAAATCCTCCGAGTATCTACATGACTTTGGCGAACTTCCAGGACTTTTCTTTGCAGTTCCTTATGTCATACTACCCAAGACGTGGGGGTTTGTAATGGAAGATCAATTGACCAGTGAGGTCGTTGGATATGTCCTTGGTTCGACCAACACACGTTATTTCGAACATTACGCAAAAGAAAATTGGTGGCCTCTCCATGCAGAGAGGTATGCCGAAGAACGTGCGACAAAACCAGCAGATCTGCAGTTCATAAAGATGTTAAAGCAGATGTCTACGGCCCCGGAAGCGAATATAAAGTTCTCACCTGCACACCTGCACATTAACATATTAGAACAATACCAAAGGAAGGGGTGGGGTCGGAAGCTGATTGCCAAGGCACTAGAGTATCTGAAGGGAGAAGGATTTGAAGCAGTTTGGCTGGGGATAGATCCGAGAAATAACGCCGCAAGGACATTCTATCATAGATTGGGATTTCGCGTGATAGATGGAGCCGAAGAAAGTCAACTGGGCCTACAATTTTTCGATTTTAAATAGGATCTGTTTTTATTGGAAACTGCAACGTTGGAACCAGTTTAATGTGGGATTGCGATGTTCATTTCCAGCTTTGATGGTCAGAGACAGGTGCCCGATTGTCCTTATCAGAAGTACAATAAGAATTAAGAGTATGGAATGACTTGAGGATAGGCAATGGATTTACTGTAACGGATACTGCCAAGTATCGGATGTCAAACAATTCTTGTCAATTCCAAGTTTTTAGTAAGTACAAAGCCTCTTTTGTCAAGATCAATCCTTTCTTCCCGTCGCCTTACTAACCGCATTGGACTCTTAACAAGCAACTGGTAAATCTTTGCTCTACTAGGCATAACTTGAAGCAACAACTCCGTCGGATCAAGATCCGTGCTCCGCTCTTGGTTTGGCCTGAGAACATATAACGCATCCGAGTCTTGATATCACTCATCGCGCGATTACAACTTGCACTGGTCGTATAACCGTCCTGAATCATGGTAAGTTTGTTCGTTAAGCTAACAATACTTAAGTTGATACCCATATCAATAGGGTGTCGACATTGAAACTATCAAGAAAGGCGACGGTGTGAATTTCCCGAAAGTCGGTGGTAGGTATCGGCTCTTTTTACTGTCCACAATCTATTAACCCATGTCTTTCTGATCGTAGACACGGTTTCAATACACTACGTTGGAACCTTTCGTGACGGCTCTAAATTTGATTCCAGTCGAGATCGGTGAGAGTTAGTGGTCTGATCCTTATCTTCATTCTTACGTTTGCTGCAGAAATAAACCCTTTCGAACGAAAATTGGCGTTGGAAAAGTGATCAAGGGTTGGGATGAAGGTTCCTGACCTATGGTTTATTCGCCTTTGACAAATAGTATGGCTGATGTCTACCATGATAGGGGTTCCCAAATTATCAGTGGGCCAAAAGGCTATTTTGACGGTTTCCTCGGATTATGTAGGTAATATATCCTTAGTTCATGTGCCAACTCTAAAGACACAACCAATTAGGCATACGGCGCTGCGGGATACCCTCCCATTATTCCGCCGCATGCTACGCTCAAGTTTGAAGTGGAGCTCTTGGAGATTGAGAAATCATGATTCTTTGTGTTGCGCAATAACTTGAAGTACATATCCTTTTACGAGACATGTATATTGCCGGGTCATTTGAGTTTACTTTATGGGCGCGACTCTAAGCCTGTGCACTGAATTCCAAACGTTGACAGTGTCAATTTTTCTTGAAAAGACAAGATCAAACAAAGTCATCTAATCTGATTAAAAAATACTTTATGAGGTTAGGATGCCCATAGAGACGAATGAACTCTAATGAACTGCGGTAAATTCCCGCATAAAAGGTTACATTGCATTATTCCCGAAATTTTGTATGTACTCGGGGACAATCTGATTTCGTCACCGCGTGTTTCGTAGTATCATAGATGCTGAATCGGGTATCTGTGGACTTTGGTCTTGACTATTAAAGCCTTTTAAATAGGCTCTTCACAGCTTCTCCGAGTCATTGTGTCCAAGCAATTTCGCGGACTGTAAATACTAAAATTGGGAGATCGTCTTTCTTTCTGAAGGAGTTCCTGTTCTGCCGCTATGCATACTATGCCAAGGTATGTCTCATGTCTGGAAAGCGGCTCGACGGTTTTGACTTTTCGTTTCTCTTGTTGCTACGTCTCGTCGGTTGCTCGTCGGGTTCAAAACTCGAATATTAATTTCGTTCACCACATGTTTTCCACACGAGGTCTGACCGGCCCTTGTACCCGGGTGGCATTATTTGATTTGTCCCCTAGATTTTTTGATCCCCTTCGCCTGCCAGGTTTCTGAACACTTCCATTAAAGGGGGAAGAGATCCGGTGGTCTGAGCGAAGACCACTTCTAATGGACTTCATGGTCTTCGATTAGTAGTTTCTGGAGCATTCAGCGCTCTGAAGTACCTGCACGCTTATTTCTAGGGTTTCGGAAAACCTCGTTCCGATCCAACGTTCTTCATCGACATGACCGCCTTACTACAGTGTTCTGTCGGTCTCTGGTAGGCGAAAATAAATCATCTGGTGTCTGCGCAGTGCGGTTTCGTTACTCTCTACCCCTCACTAGTTTAAACTTTTTTCTTCCAAGTTACCTGTACAAACTTATCTGGTTGACAAGTTTACTCTGGTTCCAGGACGATAAATTTGACATGCACTTACTCCCAAGGACCAACAGTTGATGATCAACCCTCAAAATCCAATGTTACTCAGGCTCGATCCGAAGTGGCAGCAATGTATTATGGTGCGGACCACCATGAATGACACGAGTTTTAATACGTATTCATTATTCCGACTGTTCTCAAAGCTGTCTCTAGAGATTCCAAAAAAGAATTTCCGATTTATGCGAGGGGATGTCCCCAGAATGAATCCGAGCTTCGCTGTGAAAGGCTCTGAACTAGATTTTGTTCCGTGGGTCCAGTTAGTCCAAATTATTTGCTGATATGTTTGCATTTGGTCCCGGGAAGGTGCATTCTTCTCCAGCCCAACGTCAACTTCTCTACGTGGGAATGGGACTTCCCATGTTGTATTTTGTTAAATTTAAGGCATTGAAACCATTGGCGGAAGTGAGGTGTCTAAACAAATGGATTTCGTGACTTTGAATTTGGTTTTGCTCACTTGGCCGTTGAATATTGAAGATTGATCGACACACACGGCGTACTCGTTAATGAATGCTGAGTAGATACAGTGACTCCGGACCTCGCGCCGTGTATTCATTTCATCTAATTGATATCGGTGTAACAACAGTCTCTGTGGACCTTGCTTGAGTCCATCCGGATCAAGATTCGCACGTCGTTCGTCAGTATAAGTAAGTGTCGTGTTGAGCAGAATCTCGTCTTCCGTAAACTGTGTCGAATGGTGAGCCCCATGCCTGTTTTTAGCATTTACATTGCTCGAAGTCTCTGTCAGGGTGTAACAATCGACACTATTGTTCGAGGCGACAACAAAAATTTTCCAAAGAAAGGCGGTGCGTACATTCTAATCTTGAGTTCTTTTATCTGAACTAATTCCAATTTGTGTCTAGACAAAGTAACGATACACTACATAGGGACATTGGTGGATGGTACTAAATTTGACTCCAGTAGAGACAGGTTGATCTAATATTCTACTCGGACTGCAATTTGACCACTAATATTTTTGTCATTCTAGAGGTTTCCCTTTTGAAACAGAAATTGGAGTTGGGAAAGTTATCAAGGGTTGGGATGAAGGTTCGCTTTTCTCCCGATTTATGCGTGTGCACACTTTGTAACTTTAACTTTTCTTGAGTAGGTGTGCCACAGCTTTCCCTCGGGCAAAAGGCCATCTTGACCGCCAGCCCGGACTATGTGAGTTTATATGCCAAATGCTTCTGTATCGTCGCTCATATTTTCTAGGGGTACGGATCTAGAGGGTTTCCCCCTGTGATTCAACCGAATTCTACACTCAAATTCGAGGTAGAATTGTTGAAGATCAATTAGTAGTTTCAACTTTTCGTTTCCTAGACTGCTTTCATCACCGTTGTAGCTATTGGACTTAACATGCATCGTCACTGCGACATTGATCGAAACGATATCTGGTGCTTCGATCAAGAACGTCGATCATATGCCACTGAAGTTTAACTCTCCAACACAGCACCCTATTTCGACTAACCCTGACAATCAAGGATTTTCGATGGTGGGTTTTCGATGCCGAATTCCAATTGTCCGCGTTATTGTAATTACGTGTATAGATTGAGCCAAGGGGATGACATGTAAACACATTTGACACTGGCATGGATTACTTTCAGGTTATGTTGCTACTAGTGGTATCAATTGAATGACGCATACTTGGACAATTGCCTCCGGTCCGACTAATGAATTTGACTTTTGAAGATAGAGACTACTCAAATTGGAAATTGGAAGGCGCTGAGCTCCATCATTTAGTAGACTTCTCCAGGAAGTTGGTGCTGGCTCTGGAATACATAAAACAATCTCTAGGAGCCAAGGTGGCCTAACGGTCTGTTCCGAAAATGCCGATCTCTGTATGTGACACACGGTAAAATATAGCATTGGGCCCCAACATCCATTTCAGGATTCAAAGCCAAAATGTACTGTGATGACGCTACTTATATATTTCCAATGAGCAGCCAAGAATGGTAGGGAGGGAGAATATTCTGTAGATGGAGTCTTGATAAATTAGTGAAAAATAACGTCAACCCCGAGGATAGGCATGGAAGCGAAAAAACGGGGCGGGTGAATCAAGGTTTTAAAGAAAGACCAGAAGTGTCATGTACTAATTCCAGTGCTTATTACAGAACCTTCGTTTTCGTAGGCCGAAAATTAGCTGTAATAAAATTATAGAGTCGTTTGCCCGGCCTCACTTCAAACCATGAACCCCTCTCACTGACAGGCTCTCTGGAAGATTTGTTGTATTTTTTGTCAGATAATTCAAGAAGTGGTGCTCCACTGGCACGAGTCGGGCGGGATTCCGGCCCGCCGACTTGTCATGTGGAATTTAACCCAGGTGCGACAAGAACTTGAAAGTTAACGGCCACCAACTTCAAGTATCAAGAAAAATGACGAAGGTATATCTAATGAATAATCTGGTCGAAAAGGTATGAAATTTTAGTTATTTTAACTCGATACCGACTCATAATTTACTTCCAGATGCACTCTCAAGATCAGGATTTCCGGTCAGTGTCCAAAACGCATGCTAATCAAAATTGACACCAGAATATAGATTCATGGGTCTAAATGACTTGATGACAGAGATCAGACATGATCCAACGTCTTTTCAAGGCGACGAAGCGGTGGAATTGAAGGTGTTGAACACTGTCTTGTCGTTGGTTGAGGATAAGATCTCTGAGGTCAAAAACCAGGCCGTAAAGTGGTATGTGAGCCGCCTTTTATTTAAATTTTTTGTAATTTTGAAGGACGTCTACGGTCTAGTCTTGGAGCTCTGATCAAAATCTTGAAACAATCTCATATGGAGTTGGTAGTTGACAAACTGATCGAGTTCTCTGGTGGGAAGGACGAAGAATTGAGAGATATATCTGGCTTAGGTACGATTCTCGGCTTTCCTTTTCGAGAATTATTCACGTCAAATTATTAGCACTCAAGACCATCACAGCAGAATTGCCTCCTGATGGCAGGATAGCTGCCAGTGCTTGTGCGAAATTGACGCCGAAACTTCTCGGTCAAATTCAAAATGTATGCATTTTCTCCGTTTTTCTGTGACTAGGTGTCATTTGCATTCGCACCTTGAATTCTATCTTCAGCTGTTTTGTCCAGACACTGAAGAGATTTCTTTTATAGCCGTCGACACCTCCCGAGGCTCTTGTCGAGACGTTGGCTATCTTATCAATCCTAATCAGCAGGTTCCCGAATCACATATCCACGACAATTTTTAATCCTCCACCACTTCTCGTCCTTGCGCCTCTTCTTTCCCACCAGCGGCCGGTCGTCAGAAAACGTGCAATTGTAACGCTTTCGCAGGTTATCCCCATCTCACCACCGTCCCTGTTCACGGATCTCCTCAAGTCGAATATATTGCCTAACCTTGCAACTTCTGCTGGTTTAGAGAAGCAGAGGACGACAGTTCAACTCATTGCAGCTGTCGCCCGCCATTCGCCTTCACAGATAGCCCCTGCACTCGATCGAATTGTACCTGGGATTTTGCAAGCTGTAGAGAAAGACGACGATGAGTTACAAGAAGGCTCCCTGCAAGCTCTCGAGGCAATGGTTCTCAGATGCTCTACTGAAGTTGACTCTTACTTGGCGTCCGTTGTGGAAGTGGGGAACAAATACATCAAGCACGATCCGGTACTTAATTTTCTTGAGGCTTTTTGAATCCGCTCTTTAATTTTCACCAGAACTATGCCGGTGATGAGGATGAAGATGAAGAGATGGCAAATCCGGATGAGGATGAGGATGGTGATGATGGAATTGACGAGTTGGTTATAATCATTATTCTGGTTACTTTTGCTTACATCACTATAGGTACTCAGATGATGAGGATACATCATACAAGATCCGCCGCTCAGCAACGAAGCTTTTGGCAGCAATCATTGGAACTCGGCCTGATCGTTTGACACGCACCTACAAGGATATTTCACCTGTCCTCATCTCCCGTTTCGGTGACCGCGAGGAGACAGTCCGGCTTGAAGTTTGGGCCACTTATCTCATTCTCCTTAGGCAAACAACCCTTTACGGTGGCCTTCCGGAGAACAAAGAAGACATCTCGCGTGGTAAGAGAAAGCGCGACATTGAGGACCCGATGGACCTGGAGGAAACACCATATACACTCCTCAAATCACAGGTTCCGACGCTTATGAAGGCTTTGCTTAACCAACTCAAGGCACCAAAGAACTCCCCTGCCGTTCTACAGTCTGGTTTTAGTCTACTCACTGAATTATTGACCGTTCTTCCGGGCTCTTTGTCGACGCAGGTTCCACTGATAGTTTCTACTTCGGCGTCTGTTCTAGCACAATCTCCGACGACTTCCACCTCTACTCTGCATTTGACTTGCCTCTCGTTCCTCGCACTTTTCCTTTCCACTCACCCACCAAGTGTTTTGCAGGACTCGTTGCCTAGTTTAACCCCTGTACTACTGCAGTCGCTAGCTGACAGGCACCCAAGGATTGCTTCAGAGACTTTCCGCGTTTTCTCTGCGCTGTCAAACGCAATCAAACCGTTGAAAGCCAATGATTGGACTGTAGCGCTCTATGACCAAACATTGGCTAGACTTAGCAATCACGATACAGATGCCGAGGTTCGAGCACGTGCAGAAGACTGCATGGCTGACATCTGGATTTCAGCCACCGAGGTTGCATCATCAAAGGATAGGAAAGAGTGGGAATTTATTTGCAAAACAACTGGAAAGACGGAGAATGCTGTAAAGGTGATCACCAAAGTGGCTAAAGAGGTTCAACTTGGAGATGAATGGGTGAATGGATGCATTGCTTGGCTTATGGCCTTGTTGAGAAAAAGTGGCAGAGCGGGCAAGGTGGAGGTATTCTGTGCGTTGGAAGTTCTCCTGAAAAGGCAAGTCCTACGGAGACCTCTAAAGCAACTTCTTATATTTTTATCTGAATAGTTACAAATCTGGTATTCCGGCTGACATTCCGACTTCTCTTATCCCTCAAATAAAGACCTACATCTCCACGACGGACATTTCTCTACTTTCTCAAGCTATGTCCACACTATCACTTCTCCTTGAGCTCGCACCATCTGTCACATTCCCCGAAGTTGAACACGACCTACTGAATGACATTTACAATGTAACACACTCGCCACTTATATCTGGGTTTGCTCTAGAATCCCTCTTCCGCTTTTATTCTTCCCTTGTCCAGGCCGATAATCAGATCGCTACGCATGTCGTTCCTAATCTCGTCATTTCTGCAGAGAGGGCGCCTAGAGCAGAATCAAGCCCAGCAAATGTCGCTAAGTGTGTGGCCAAGGTCGTTAAAAGCCAATTGGCAGTTGCCGCGGGGACAATTGCTGAGTATGCGAAATATCTCAGGCCGAGCCATAAATCCAAACCTTCATTGGTTACTCTGAGTCTTTTGATCATGGGGGAACTTGGACGTTTCATGTTTGTCTATTATATTCTTATATCGGTTTTGTTCTTACTCTCAACAGTGATATGGCGCCTCAAAAAGGTATTTTCCAGCTTGTTATCGATCACTTCAGTTTCGAGCAGGAAGAAGTACGAGCTGCCGCCGCCTTTTCAGCTGGAAATATTGCCGTAGGAAATCTTCCCCAATTTCTTCCAGCCATTGTGAAAATGGTCGAGACTGATCCGAAAAAGCGACTGTTGGCTTTGCACGCTGCTAAAGAGGTATGTTTGACTGGCTTCGCAAGCCGGTCTGATTGACTCTTCGAATAGGTCGTCACACATTGTTCCCAAGCTCAACTGGAAGGAGTTGCCGACATCCTATGGGGTCCTCTTTTCGAAAATTCGCAGAACGCGGAGGAGTCAACAAGAAATGTCGCTGCAGCCTGCCTAGGCAAATTGGCAACTACCCATCCCTCGAAGTATCTGCCTCACTTACACGTAGGCATTTCCCAGTCCAGTAGTTTGGCTGGAGCACGCTGATGTCATTCGCTTTAGGCTCGAATTAAGGATGCGAATCCGGATACTCGGGCAACCGTGGTTGCAGCGATACGGTATACCTTCGCGAATACTTCCAAGTCCTATGATCAACTTCTTTCACCTCTTCTTGTTGACTTCTTGTCTCTAATGGTCGACGAGAACCTTGTACGTGTTACTAAAGCAGGTAGATGTCCCACGCTAATACTTCACAAGGTTGTTCGCAGAATTGCTCTGTCGTCCTTGAATTCTGCGGCTCGTACCAAGCCTCACATTGTCAAAGATCATCTCGTCCAGCTTCTTCCGAACCTTTACAAAGAGACAAAAGTCAAACCTGAATTAATTCGAACGGTGCAGATGGGTCCCTGGACGCAGAAATTCGATGATGGCCTTGAGACGAGAAAAACAGCTTATGAAACGATGTATACTTTGGTAGGTGCTTGTAATTGCGAAGCATCCGAACCATGCGGAGTTCTCTTTAATTCCGTCCTGAATTCTAGCTCGACACATGTCTTTCCAAGTTGAACCTACACGACTTCCTTGGACGTGTTATTCCCGGCCTCTCGGATGACTCCGACGAAATCAAAGTCATCTGCCACATGATGCTCTTCCGCCTCTCCCAGGTCGCTCCAGCAGCGGTTACACAACATCTAGATGAAGCCACTCCACCATTGGAGAACACTATGAAAGGGGCGACGGTCACTAAAGATACGGTCAAGCAAGACCTTGAACGCGCTGCAGAATTGCAAAGGAGTGCTTTGAGAGCCGTCGCTGCTCTCAGTAAAACCGGAAGTGGGATGAACCAAAAGTTTGATGTCTTCGTGGAAGATATTAAACGCAATCCCACATGGGGGAATGAGTTCAGAGAGCTTGTCGGACAGTAGTTGTTTTAACACATTGTCGATCTGGCCCGAGATACTTTGCACATGAAAATTCTTGGTTTGCCATCTCAGTGGTGGAATGAACCTTTGCAGGTTTTAATACCCTGAACCCATTAAAGGTTGGTTTTTCTCAAAATGTGGAAATGTAAGTAAAGGCAGTTACTAATCATGACCACGAATGTTCATCTACCAAGTTGATCAAACATTCATTGATCATCCTCCATCCTGAAAGTTCCCTGTGTCCAAAATCCAGAAATGGCATCCCAACGTGTTGTTATTCCTAACCGCTTTTCAGAGTGTGAAAGACACGGACAGACCATGGCTTTTTGGACCAGTGGGAATCAGCAATTGCTCCCTCTCTTCAAGTATATAGGACTATATAAGGAGTCGTAACAATTGCAGTATGTTTCTAATTTTGGTCACAAATAGAGAATGCGTATTACAATCTGGCCATAGAAACTGAACATTCCACTGTCACTCAACGCTGAGCCTGAATGAAGAAATGGAATGCAATTTGAAATGCTTTGTGACAATGTACGGGACGAGCCGCAATTTGAGGAGCTTCTTCGACGTCAATGCAGCTAAAATCGCGTGATTCTATGGTGAAAATATTTAGCTAAACAACTCATAAACAATCAGCTCTTTAGAGGTGGAAAGAGATGAATATTTGAGAAGGCGAGAGTAAAAGTTATGGTTGCAGAAAGCTGCGCAATTGCCACGGTCAGAAAGTTGATCGATGACGGTCAAACACCGACTCCAACTTTAAATTCTTGGCCTTAGATTTCCTCAACAATTTCCTGTCAGCCCTGCCTCAGCAATTTTCTGAAGACATTTCGTGCAACTCACCGATGAATGAAAGAATTCATTTTGTGCCCAAGACGTCCTCAGTCTCAGTTGTTATTTGAGGTCCTTATTTTCTGAACAAAGGAACAGTCCGACAACATCCTGGCGGCCGTACTTACAGGCAAGACGCTAACATGCAATGCCTGATTTTGTCAGTTGTGGTCAAACATCGGTTTTGCAGTGAAGTGAATGGGCAATGGTGAGTCCATCCAATTTACGTTTCATTTCCAGTTTTCTGAGTGAACTTCACTCCAGCGTTCATGCACGAGACGAGATGGCTGTATCCACATCTTCCTTATAATAATAAGAGACGTGCGACTGTCACCAAGAGATTCCCGTGCTCACACGGCCTGCGGAGGCCAACAGAGTTCCATGTCCGTATCCAGTGAAAGATTGTTGATCCCCCTTTACGGTGTTTTTGGAAACCTGTTCCTCCCATTTGGCTTTTCTGTCGCCCAATCTGGCATGTTGGTGCTGGCGGGCCTACGATTCTTGCCAGTGACATTCCAAGTCGATCACTCAGTAGCCAGTGCTAACTTCGTAACCAAATTTCTTGATCTCTTCACACCGATGCTGTGGCACATGCAAGGATCTGCATCTCTTCATACCTGTGTTAGATGGTTGGATCGGGACTCACTTCAGCGTTATGTGATAAAGCCACGGTCACGGCAATATGTCGAGGAGCAAAGTGACAAAAGTATGGCCGAATCTAATGTCGTTGCACAGCACGTGTCGATAGGTTGTAAAGGAACAAATTTTTTTGTTTGACATATCTTGTCAGTGGAGGGATTTTACTCCTTTCGTTTTGCGTTCTCCATGAACCATGCCAATGTGATTACCTGACACCGGCCTCCCTGGGACGTAGTGAATGTCTGACATGGGAAAGGCGCAGCTCGGTATGACAAGGGTTTGGTTCTGTTGGTCAACGCTCCGAATCGGCCATGTATTGCGGCTGTGACACCAGCTCTCTGGGCAATCGTTGTACTACTGTCATTCGTTGTGCTACGGTCATGACCCACATTCCAATCACCACGAGGGTCTTTCTGAAATCGCAAACATGTGGAGTTCAGCGCCCTGGTCTCTTCTCATCGTCGCGATGGTTACTTTGGAGCGCCGTTCTACGGCGGCCCTCGTACAGCACTTGCTGTGAAATCCTCAGTGTCGGAAGTGTTTTCCTAAACCCGGGGGCTTTTTCGTCAGGTCGAAGCTCACCAAATGTCATTTCAATTGAGTTGGAGGGTATGAAACAGATATTGGAAGATGTAGAGAAGATGAGGATACCATTTTTCACAGGCTCATATGTGTACTTAATACCCTCAAATCGCTAATCACTTTTTTGACACTCCCCGCATGATTTTTTCGTTTTCTCTTTTGATCCCCTTCTGTCTTGAAGCTTGCCATATTTTTCAAGTCCGTTTTTTTTTGGTTTTACCCTCATTTTTTTCTGCTCACTTCCTTACTCCTTCTGTCCTGCAGTTCTATTCGCTCGCATCTCGGCGTTGCAATAAAATCGTCATTTAAATATTTGAAGGCACACAAACTATGTCAACCAGTCAAAAACCACATACCCTCATTGGCGTCCCCACGAAACGAGGGGAGAAATTTGCCGACATCGATAGCTTCGGCGAACCTTCTTATACGCCCCCTACACGCTCTTTGCGTGTCTCAGTATGTATCCTTATTGTCATCATCGGTCTTGTCAGCATATCTTATTTTTCTTCTTAGAACACCGCAAATAACCGTTCGTCAGCCCCGTTTGCATATGCCACTGGGAACGAAGTAAGCAATCTGTTGTAGTTATAGTCACTTTTCTGAGCACCTGTGTTCCAGCCGGATCAAGGTGGTTCTGGTAGTGCTGGTGGTGCTCCCGCAGGATCGCAAAGAAGGAATGCCTTCATGGTACGTGACTTCCCCTTCGCAGATAGGTCTGACGTGCCCCTCTATCAGCGTTTTGTCTGTACCGTCAGGCAATCCTTTGCCCGTCTTGGTCGAAACAATTTTCTTACCCCCTGATAAAATCATGTTTTGTCTTGCCTTGCGCATTGCTGGTCAAAACTGTGCAAAGATTTGTCTTGTTGCGTTCCTTTCACAGCTTATTTCCGTAGTCATAACTATTTCTGAGATTGCACTTCCTTTGCTTTGATGCTAGACCACTGATATTTTACTCTCGGAACCATAGATCTTTATACTTACAAAATCTATTCAACACTATACTAGCTGTCCAAAACCTTTTAATTCACTCGATTATGAACATACTATGTTACAATAATTTTTTCTGGAATACTATCTCGTTTCTTCCGTGTGCTCATGCGATTTGTATGCAGAGGGGAAAGTGTTGTGAGAATGTTCTGGTGTGAATTCCGATAGGTCACCTTTGAGCACATTGACATTGACAAATGCATTGTATCTTCTGAGTAGTGTCCGATCGCCATCGCAAAAATTCCGTTGCAACGGTCAGTCCTGTTTTCAAAAATAGATGCCGCAGCATCAAGTCTTGTTGAGTTCGCTTTCGATACGGACCTCCGAGCTAGCCAAACACCTGGGATTATTGGAGAATGTGGACTTCTTAAGCTTGACCTCTTGCAAAGCAAGGCAGTAGACTAGCTACAACGTCTTGACAACGTCAAGAAGAAGCTATGTGCCTATAAAATGTACTACTACTACGCACCTTGTACTAGGTCTTTGAATTATACATTTGGTTTGAGATACATTTAGAGTCGAAATGTCATCAATTTCTCAACTTGGCTTGTTTAGTATCTCCCCTGCGTATGACTTGTTTTTTCTCTCTGGCAAACGCCATATTTTTCATGAAGAAGCCGAAAGGAGAATGTTCCGTCTGACTTGGGGCTGTCAACTTTTCTGGAAAGAATACTAGTAGTCTTTTATAGATTTCTAATAGAAAGAATTTTCAACTTGTTTGGTTCCCGAGAACATCATAATAAGATGTGTTACCAAACTGGGACAAATCGTCAACAAGTATTAAGCGCCTTCTTTATTGCTTCTTTACCTACATTCACCATCGTTTGTGTCACCTTCAATCAGCGCACTTTGACTTTCTCGCCTTTTGCGATACCCTTAGTACTATGGATATCTTGCACCAGCGTCGCGGCGACAGAGGAGATATGAACGACGTTCGTCCATCTTCTCTTCCGTCCTCAATGATTTTTGATTCCGCTCCAGATGTTCTCCGTTCCGTCAGTGAGCACGTCAAGCAAGAAAATCTTGTCAACACCACGACTCGAAGTCACTGAAGTTGATTCTCCCCCATTTTCTGTGAGTTAATCTCACAACCCGCTGTTCAGGATGTACATTGAAATCACTTTAGCACGACTTTGTGGATCTTTTTGACAAACTGAACTTGAGTGTACCCGAAAGGGTTTTTCAAAGTCAGAGTCCTGATATTAGCTACTACTTGGAGGTTGGTTTATCGATTGTTTTTTCCTGTATAACCCGCAGCTGTCAATCCGCCCACGCAGAATATCACGAATATCAAGGATATCGTACCTGATTGGCAGCATGATGAAATAGAGGTATATTAATTCAACTATAGAATGTATATGCGCTTTGAAGTACTCATGTGCGCTGTAGGAGATAGTTGTTATGTCTGCGAAGCACCCGTCCACCATCCAAGAGGATAAACTGAAGAAAGGTCATGGGATTGTAAGACTCTTCTGATGTTGAGTATGAAGTACTTATGTTGAAGCATCCTTCTAAGTTTTCTGCGAGATTGTCAGACTTTTCTTTCGATGTATTAGATCTGAATGTCAAGAACCATGATAGTCGCGTCATGTACCAGATGTGCGTAAGACGCGATACTGGCTTGATTTATTCCATGAAGAGGACGAAGACGACGTTGGGCTCGCCGCCACGAGAAAAATTGATTCTGGAAGCACTTACGGAACGCCGTGTTCCTTTCGTGTCGCACCTTCGCTGGATCATTCAAGATGGTGATCAGATGTGCTTTGTCACCGTTAGTCTACTTAATTTCACGCCTTGAATATCGTTTATTATCTCACTCTTGTTAACTTTAGGATTATTATCCCAAAGGAAACCTTTTCGAATATGTACATCAATATGGTGCTTTGGGCCCCCTTCGTACCGTTTTCTATGCTTCAGAGTTGGTCCGTCTTCCTGCTGGCCATTCATGTGAGATGTTGACATTTGATATTTAGGTTGTCGCTCTTTCCAGTATGCATAGCATCGGAATTGTGCATCAAGGGTTGGACCCCAAGAACATCACGTTCGACTCCGAGGGACATCTAGTCGTTTCAGACTTTACTCACGCAAATTTGTCATGTTCAACAGAGACCTTGCAGATTGTCCCGCACAAGAATCAACATATAATGGTTGAGTATATGGCCCCCGAGCTTTTACTTGCCTGGGTGCGAAATTATGCTGCAGATTGCTGGTCTTTTGGAATGTTGGTGTACTTCATGCTTTTCGGAGCGGTAAGGAGATATATTGTAGAACCCATGTCAGTTATTGAATCATTATGCAGCATCCATTTGAGAGGGAGAGTGAAGGAAAAGACAAGGGGTGGATATACGATAAGATTGTCGGGTCTCCAATTCCTCTGGAATCACTCCGGTTGATAAGTCCTACGGCGAGAGACTTGATTCTGAAGGTACAAATCCGTTATGGGAATGTGACAATTTAACAACTGAAAATTAGTGCTTGGAACGCAATCCTGCTGTGAGATGGACAATGGAGCAGGTTAAAGGACATGCTTATTTCGCCCTTGTGTCTGTGTATCTCTCTAACTATTGAACCTAACACTGACAAGTAGTACTTAGTGATTGGAAGGTGGTCTCTCAAAAGGGTCTGCAAGGTGAGGTCAACCGGCATTCTTGCCATTCTTTTCTCATATCTGCCTTGAATATAGCGCCAACGTTTCCAATCGATGTTCCAAAAAGAGTGATGGAGAGAAGGCGTTCATCGCTGAGCAAAGCCGTCCCAGATTCTACCCTTCGCTTTTCGTCATCGTCTGTCAGCCTTCTCAGGAGGCACTCTGTCAACAGTATTAAAGCTGTTCACAAGAACATTCCTGTCGTCTCAGAAAAAAAAATCGCCATTCCAAGCATTGTAACTGAAGTAGACGAAGCGTCGTCAGAGTGCGAAACAAACGGGCATTGTGACGAATCGACCGGACCGAATAAGCAAACTGAAGACGTTAGCAAGGCTGAGCTCATGGCGTTATTTTGGGATAACATAGACAAGGCGGGTTGTTCGGTTTCTGCAAGTTCCCAAGAGTTTGGGGAGTTCGACACTCAGCCAAACAAAGTTCCTAAACTAAGGAAGCATTATTCTTCGATTCACCCTCGTCATCGGTTTTTCAATCTGAGCACTACTTCTTTCCAGGTGAAGTTGAGGAGGAAACCTCGTTCTACCGGGACACTGCGCGACTCGACGGCGAAAGAAGTGGAACAGATTTTAAATCTTCCAACCGGGATTCACCAAATTGGGAGTGGAATCGGATTCACTCATAATATGCCCGCAGAAGTCCCGTCGAACCTCTCTGTTTGTTCTTTCGCTCCCCCTTGTAGCCCTAGCATCTTCCAAGGAGGCTTTTCTGTCAAGAACTTACGGCGGGGACTCTGGCATCCCTCTTCGCGCAAAACGAAGGTACAGCCTATTTCCGAGGCCGGTTCTGATGAAGATCTTGCCCCAGTTGTTTCTGGGAACGCAAAATCTCCTGCCAATGAACCCATCCGATCCCAAAGGAACAGAGAAGCAGGGAACGGCACTTTTATTCGTGATATGTATCGATCTCCAAGCTGGATTATTTCTCCGCCTGATAGCCTCCCTTCGCCTATGGCCCTGGTGACCGACTCAGAGAACTCTAATACTGCCTCTCCGCTGACCGAATCTGAGCCACTCACACCTGGTACCCTTGTGGATGTTGTTGCTGTACCAGACGAGAACGAGGCGAATATTAGCACTCTGAAGGACTTTGGACTTGAGTATGATCTTCCGGATGTCACGCTGTCATTCTCCCCTGATTCTACTTTGCGTCTCGTTCCTCAAAATTCTCTGAGATTGTCGGGTGTTACCTCCTTGTTTTATCAAGGCTCTGAAGTATGATTATCTGAAATATCGAAGCTCTCTTGTTCTGGTGGCTGTCATAATCATCTCTTGGTTTGTACTTTGTATTACTTCGCGTTACCTGTATAGATCGTTCGTGATACCTCCTCCTTATCTGTACCCTTTTCTCCCGGATCTTTCAAAGGGGCTTTCAATGAAGGCGCACCACAATGACCACACCAGTTTTCTGTCGCATGTTTATCCCACCTTGCCTTTGCACGTTTTGCGACGTCTTGAATAAATTCGTCGTCGGGAGCTACCTTGACACATTGGCTGCGTTTTGCTTCGTTGAAGTTGTTTCCATTAGCATAGATGTTCGAACGAGCCATGTACAAGCCATGAATTCCTCTATAGGCTCGAGGACAAAGGTGGTTCTGCCTTTAAAACCGCCCACATCTCCGAATTGAAGCGAAGCATCGAGAAAAGCCTCGGCTTCAGTGGGCAATGGAAATGCCAGAATGGCAGTCAATAACGCGGTTTCTTTATTTCAACAATGAGCCCGAGAGTTGTTTATCCTTTTTAACGACACGCATGCGGATACGAATAAGCTCTGATGAGAAGAGATCGACAAAGCTTGTGACAAAATTTCTTGTAATCGTTCGGATACTTCCTGTGGCCACCCTGGAATGCGTACTTGCTTTCCTTAGTGGCAGAAGAGGTGTTTGGTGTTGTCGTATTCCTCAACGACCTACTTGAGACGGTGGAAGGTGGCAACGCTGAACTTGTATTGCTGCGGATTGATGCACCAGATACAGCGCGGGAGGAAGGAAAAGTTGGAAGAGTGGATGGAATATCATGCATGGAACCAGGTTTGATAGTGTGTTTGTTTCCCTGACAAGTAGTGGAAGTATGTGAGCTCCTGTAATCGAAAAGTAAAACACGTTAGTGAACAATGGAATACGTATCCACAAAACAAAACATACCATTTCAGGATCCATTCTCCTCATTGTCTATCACGGCACCAACCACGATCGCGATGTGCAGGATAAGCTCGATTCTCAGAGTTTGTTGTTCGAGTGACGAGACGAAGGAGAGAGATGAGCTAACATTGCGTGCTCAAGTCGAAGGGGCAATGGTATCGGAACTTTGGCTCCAAGGAGGCTGGACGGATCCATGCGGCGGAGGGCGATCGGCCGCGCTGTCAAGATAATCAACACTGTACAACTTCGAGCTCAGGAGATAGCTGTTACCTGGAGCCAGAAAGCCATAAACTTGCCAGTCATTCGCTCCGTTTACACCATCACTTCCATCGCGTGTGTATAATCGGACACCGAACAACGAATCCAGGGACCAAGGGTTCCTTCTCCTCGTCAAAGTCCTTCGTTCCCTTGTTCCGTCGGCTGCAATTTCTTGAGATCAGGTAAATGGCAGAGTGGATAAGCTCATACATAAACTTCTCGCGTTTCTGCAGTCCGGGGTCAATAGGCAAGTCCTTCCACGTCCTGAGTTGCCTCAATGTCGGCGTGTCCAAAGCCTGAAAAATCGGTTTTGGCTTATATCAACCTTTGATCTAATTAGCAATGAAAGAGAGAACATACCCCCTCGTGTGCGATAAGTGGAATACTCCTGGATCAACACACTGCTGCCCAGTCTGCCGTACAATACTCTTTTGGGGCGTCTGGTACTTCTCTTTCTCTTCCAAAGGATCGCAATGGGAAAAGCGAGCACTGCCTAACAATGTCACCGATGAGCCACAGGTTGCCTTCCATAAACGAAAACCACGTACCCACCCCTCGTTGCCATCATCAAGATTGCTAAGGCAAGTTCAACAGTCGACCATGTCAACGACCTTGACAAGTGCTCGGCGAATTGCACAGCCGGCGTCGCCCATGGATCACAAAGATGAGAATCAAGGGTCAGAGTCCAGGCAAAGCGCCTGGGGCGGGGTCTAAAAATTTGAACCATATCATAGCCAACCGGGAACATCAGTCCGTCCAACTATCTGTGGTCAGAAAATATGTTACCCGTACCATTCTGCAACACTACACCGTAAACCCCCCGTCGACTGAAGATCACTGGTATGGCCCGTGGACCTCAATCTTGACCACGTTGTTCCCTACTTCCCAAGGTTATATCGTTACACCTCAGCGCCGCATCCCTGAGGACAGCGAGAGCCATATTCTTGATTTCGTAATCGAGGTCGTCAGGCTCATATCCTCCCCGATCCAATTCCGCACTGTTCTCATCGTTGAAGTCAAGAATAGCCAACACTGGGAAGCTGGCATTCCTTCGCTGGAGAGGCAGATTAAGCGACAGACGGACGCCACCTTCAGCGGAACCGCAGTTTCGCAGGTGTATTGGATTGGGGTCATTGGCGTTATGGTATCAAAGAAGATGACGGGCTGGACCCTAGACCGTTGATCAATTGGCACGACATCACCCACGATCAGGCCTCTTACACCGATTTGCAAGCTCTTGTTGCACTTATTGCGGCCATGTGAAAGTAGGGTTTTTTCTCTCTCTCTTCGCTGCAAACGATAACGACGATTATTTTAGCAAGTCCTCAGCCATCAGCTGCGCACCAGGTAAGTTTCATGTCCACCATTCGTATACGATCGACTTACGAGAAGGGAGTAAAGGCGCTGCAGCTTTTTCCAAAAAAAGTGGCTCTCTGACGTTGGTATGAAATTGCGCATTGGGCGTCGCTTCCCCCAGATTCTCCAAAGTCTTGCTCATAATCCCCGTATTCAGGACCAGGCTATCCACCTTCCTTCATCGCTTCGTCCAGGATGATCCTGTAGAAGTGTTACCACCTGCATCTACATTACAATGCCCGTTCTTGATCTTGTGCTTAACACACAAGTAAGGTACACCCTCTTCGTCTGAGTCAATACTTGTATTAGTTTGTCCACCCTCACTGAAACCTCTAACAAATGATCGTGAAGATCCAATCAGCAACTTGAGGCCGAGTTGAAGGCGAATGCGACGGTTGTTGGAGACGCATTTTTTGATTTGGTTGGAAGAAGGTGGAGGGTTGATGTTGTGGAGCTCATCGTTGTTGGTGTTGCAGTTGCCGGTCAGACTTTGAGAGCCGGGCTAGGCATTGGGAAAGGTCATAATCTTCAAGTCGTTATTGCTGCAATTTTTCAAATCCAGGAGATGCTTCTGACTCGGAGAGTGATACCTCTCTCCTACAAGGACGCGACATCACACCTCAATAGACGCAACCTCTTGTTTTAGACGGGACTCGTCTTGGACAAAGCGAGAGGAGTCAGCGCAAGATGAGCGCGACCTACCTTCGCCTAGAAATTGGTATCGACTCAAATTCGCGAGGTACAGATGAAAGCCATTCGTCGAACGCACCTCTTCGCAGATGTGTCTTTCTTTTTACAAAACTTGTGTGTTAGAAAGGTATGGAACATATTGTGAGGCCAACAATTGAACGTAGTATATCGCTGATGAAAGACATAAGAGGCATAGAAAATGCTCTGGAAGAAATGTACAAAGGCGGCTACTCCTTGGTGTCCTCATGTTCGACTGCAACGATACCTTGTCGTTTCTCGGCAAGGCGCTTGGCCCGACGTTCACGGACTGCCTGAATGAGAATGAATAAAACCGATGAAATCTTTCTGATTTAAATAATGAACAAACCTTGTTCTTGACACGGCGCGCCTCCATCTGGTCAGATAGGACTTTAGTGCGGTTCTTCTCGGCCTTAGCCTTGTGAATGTATTCCATTAGGACACGCTTGTTCTTGAACACGTTACCCTTCGATTTTTGGTAGAGAACATGATATCTGCCATCGTGATTAGAAAAAAATTGATAACACTGTTGCTTGGATAGTTACAGATGCTTGTCGATCTTGCCAGCTTCTCTGTACTTTCTGAGTAGCCTCCGTAAAACACGTTGTCTCCGCATCCACTGAACCTTACTGGGCATGCGCGCCTCAGAGGTACCCTTTCGTTTCCCAGGTCCAGTGTGACGACCCTTTCGCTTGGCCGCAAGCAGGTCGCGCGTGCGAGCTCTCGAGTGAACGGTGGTAGGTTTGATAATAACGCGGCCATCTTTAATGAGTTTCTTGACGTGAGTACGAGAGTTGGCATTGCCAATTTCAGCCTGTTCGGCAGGATCGAGCCAGATTTTGCGTTTGCCAACACCAGCGACGCTGGCAGCAAGGCGTTTTTGTGACCTGAGATTTACTATAGAAAGTTCATATAAGAGATTGTTGTTCGAAATTCCTCGAATACGAACCCATATCGTACTTGATTCCGGAGTTGTAAGCAGATTGTAGAGTGATATTGTCGTTTCAGAACGGAATTTCAAGGAAAAGGTCAAAGAAGTAAAAGAAGAAGACCTCAGCACTCATGATGTAGTTTTCCACCAAGAAATGGCACCCACCTTGATCTGGAAGTTTGTCGTCGATGGGAATGACGGTCTGTGGGATCGACAGTGAGAAATGCAAATTACGTAAGGTAGCCACCCAAAACTTAATCACTGCCGAACTATACATGTGTGGCCGGCCTGTTGGATAAAAACAATTGGTTCATCAAATATACCTTTACACTACTTCAGACAATTTTAAAGGTGGTTTGAATTACTCCAGAAGGATTTACGCAATTAATGATTGTAATTCCAAATGCAACGGGTTTGTTGTCTACTTACTTTTGCTGGCGGTTCAACGAATCAATGCTTCTGGTATTCGAGCGTGGTGGCTTTCCAATAATCATGGACGACAAACACGTTTGCAAACCATGAGCAAATCCAAGATAGGACAGCGAAGCGCCAATAAAATTAATGGGGAAAAGACAGGGAAGGTATACGAGCTATGCTGACAGAGATACTTTACGGAAACAGCAGAAAAGAGCAGAGAATTAGAGAATTACGAGTCAAATTACAGTTTCTAAAGCTAGGACGAAGCAATACGGAAGTGGCGAATCGTAGGACAAGATGGACAAAAACGATGTCCAAGGTAATCCAGCTGTGGAACTGTCAATACATCAATAGAAGAACATTTCATTAATACCACACCAGATCGCTATAAAAAAACAGCTTCAGAAGTGATGCCGTAAGGGAGGAGAGCACCCACGTCTCGTCTCAAGCGACATGATAAGCCATCGCCATTGCCGTCGCATTGACATGCACATGCTTGGGCTCAGGACTTTCATGACAGATCTCAATGGCCTGCATCCAGGGATGATCTATTACATCCTCTATCTTGTACCTGAGCTTGGGATTTGGTTCAAGCATTTTACGCATGAGTGGTCGACAGGCCCTTGGGTTAAGGTTATTGACAGTAGTTGGGCAAGCAGAAATTTCGGGATTTGAATTCGCACACGCCGAGGCGTAAGCTTGGTAAAGAGGATCAGTGGAGAGTTGCGCAGCTCGCCAAGGAATTTCCGAGAAGTGGAGACAGTAATATACAATCCCGCAAGCCCAGATATCGACCAATCGAGCATCGTAGGCTTTATAAACAAAAGTCATAAATCGACAAAGCAGAAATAGTAATGAATGGATAGAAAGAACACCAAGTAAAAAAAAATTTAAGCTGTCTCTAAAGAGACAATAATATGAAACAGGCTTACGTTTGCCTAAAAATTGCTCTGGGGCAATATAAGGCTCGCTACCGCAAAGTCCGGTCGACATGTGCACCGTTGCTTCCCAAGGAAGACGGTATACAGTCGACGCCCCGTAGTCACCGATCTGGTAGGAAGTCACATGAACTACACCGGAAAAAAGGTTACCAGAAACACAGACCTTAAGATGGCCCTTGATATCGAAAAAAAGGTTCTCTGGCTTGATATCACGATGAGCAACACCTTGACTATGGAGGTAGGCCACTCCGTTCAAGATTTGCTTAAAACAACATTCAACTTCGCTTGGACTCATCCCTCTATACAATGTAAAGTGAGCATAAACGACATGCGAGGTGCAAGCAAAAAGAAGAAGATTGTTTTGTTCAACAGTAGAATAATTTTCGCTGCTTAGTCCTAATTCTGGCTTGCAGCGGTCCATAAAATACCCAATATCGAAATGAAGGTAACCGTCTCTCGACCTCCACCAAGTACATTGAAGAATCCAAAATAAAAATAAAATGCAATACAATAACTCACCCTTTCTTGATAGCGGCATAAAGGTCTCCTCCAGGACAAAACTCCATCACCTCACACCAGTGTTGATTCTCGTCTTGAATGAGATCAACAGTCTCAACGACATTAGGATGATGTAATGTTGACGAAATACAAAACTCTGCTGTGAGTTTCTTTACGTACTCTTTCTCTGTCTCGTTCTTCCGTCTCTTGCGGAATTCCTGAGACGTTGGACGTTGAAAAGCAGTATCAAATATAAGAATAAAGGCCTGCCTTGATAGCATAAAGCTTCTCTTCACTCCGGTCCCACTTGTGAGCAAGTCTAACTACACTCGTGGCTCCTTTTCCAATCGCTATCTTCTGGCAAACACCATATTTCTGCGAAAAGCTGGCAGTACTTTCGCTCCTTGCCCGGCCGTCTCCAGCATCTGAATCTGACCTCCTGGAAGAAGTCGAGCTCTTCCTGGCCAATTTCGGTCCACTAGCTAGCAGATCCTTTAAATTGAATTTGTGACCCCCCTCGCTTTTATCTGAATGGATTGATGAAGGTTTTCGATTTACGGGAGTAGGTGGCGAAAAATCGTTCCCTCTACTGCCCCTTCGTTCCCGACCGCCTGTTTTCTCCGTCGACTGTGGGATAAAGAGTTTACCACCCGACTTTTCGGCGGACATGCTTGGAGCACGGCTGGCAAGCTGGCTCGGAGGCCTGCTCGGACCCCGACTGGGAGGAGCGCTGTCTACAGGTGAGGTAGCCACTGGTAAAGGAAAGTGCAGGTAAGAAGAAAGACACACAGACGGCGATCGTTGGAGACTTCGCAGTCCCAGTCACACTCGGAGACTGGAGCTCAGGCGATGATTATCGCCGCTCTGAGTCACCTCTGGACCGCAAGAGATGGTGATGGAAGGAAAGAAAGAACGAAACGGGAGCAGCTGAGTGCGTTGAGATCTTAGAATAAATGGAGACACTCTGTCAGCGGGGAATCTCACGTGGAGACAAACATGGTTCTCTCCGAGACCGTCAGCTCTGCTAACATCTTGATCATGTGATGACCAGGCTGGCTAATCCTTGTAATCCTTATATTCAAGCACTTATAATTATCCAGTGTCCATGGATGTTGCTGATAATTCTGGGTCACCAAGTGACAAACCTTACATTGGTATGACGAAGAACGTTTGTTATATACCTGTTATCATGTCAACGGCAAAAATCCCTCTGAGAGGGCAGCTGAGCAAACTCAGCGGTTCTCGGACCTCCTGGACCTTATCGGATGTTCTTATTTATTCGTCCAGAATCGGATCAAACATGTTTTACGGTTCATATTGTAGTCGGTCAAACTGTGTTTGCTCCTGTGGCGTATGTAAATAGTGGGCAGGCGTAGACCAGGTGAATGGAGAAGGACGTGCCGTCGTATTGTACCTCCGGAAGGAAAGTGTCCACCTCTGGCAGAAAGTTTCTTGCAAAAAATGAATCAAAGTTTCAAGAATTTATAGCATTTCGGAGGCTGTGCGGTTTACCAGAGCCGATGCACGGCAACGCCATCGAGTAGGCAGGTTCCTCTTCAGCCACGACGACCAATTCCTAAGTTATCCTGTCTCACAATATGACTGTGGCAGAAAACCACCCTTTTTCTGCCCTCACAGGGCAAATCGAACAACTACTTTGGGCTTCCATCATTTGTTCAGCTGCCGTCGCCACAATCGCCCTCGTCAATATGGGACGCCTCTCGCTCTTTATCGCCCCTATCGCTTTCATTTTTACCTTGACACACCATTCAGTTCTCCTCAGCCTGCTCAGGAAAGACAGGAAGAAAGGGCCCGAAGCATTACAAGGTACTCTCGCGCCGACCGCACACAAAGCTAGCATCATCCTTTGTTGGCTACTCGCTGGGTTGTGGTGTCTTGTGGTGGTGATCGTAATCATCGTCTCGATCATGATTATGGCCATGAATGACTATGAAGGGTGGGAAAGGTTTGCGGCGTATCTAGAAATCCCGTTTCAGGTTGCGGAAATATGTCTGCTTGTCGTGTTGGCCTTCAAGTGTAGGAAGCAGCGGCGGAGGACATTCATTCAACCTTCCGTGGATTGGCAGAACTATCAATCTACCACAGCAGGATGATTTGTCAGGGTGAGGACATAAATTATGTCGGAAAACTTATTACTCACTGTTATTCTCCGTAGGTGCGAGGGATGAAGTTCTCAAGGCTAACCCCAAGCATACGCTGGACGTATGTTAGAAAAATACAACTTTTTTAATAAATTCTACGAGTGCTAGCAAGAAGTCCAACGCCTTTTCTTGTGTTGGGATGGGAGTACAGGCTTCCCCTAGACGACCTTTTCCTGTTGGTTCTTTCATCATAAATTTGACCGCCGATGCGGTTGACCCCCCACGACCATGTTTTCATGGAAAGATCTCCGTCCACTTAAGTGTTTTGGTCCAGCATGTTACCTTTGTCCCATGCAACTTTTTGAACAAGCCGTTTTAAACCTTTGTGTACAGACTGCTTCTACGAACCGCTTCGCGATCATGGTTTAATTTTTTCAAAGTACTTACAAACAAGCTTAAAACCAAAGCAGAACGAACTCGGGCCTATCCGTATTTCTTCCTGAATTGAGGGCTGAATTGACAAGGTGTACCATTCAATTTTCTGACCCGTTTCTTTTTTCAAAGCTGCTGGTAAACAGATGAATTCGATACTGGGACGGAGTTGTGGTGGATAAAGCAAAGTATAACGAGAATGTAGAGAAAACATACAGTAGGTAAAGACATCCTTAAATTGTGTCAAAAATGCTTTGGAAAGAAGCCCCAAGAAGCATTCAACGTAATATCTGAATTCCAACAATCTGGTTCCGCAGATCTCAAGGAGTTAACGTTGGCAACACAGAAATGGCATACAGCTGCTCCAACTCATTACCTGGTCCAACCTCGAGGCGTTGAATTATTTCTCCCTCCCGGAGTCTTATGGAAGTCTGACGGAGGCCCGATCTCGACAAGCAACAAGGGCCTCCGATGATGCGCGATAACAAATGGAATAGTGAAGTCGACGGTTTTTCTGTAGTCTGGAATGGACCACTGATCTCGTACTCATGGCCCACAGCCTTGTTCAAAATATAATTTGGATAGGACTAAAAGTATCAATGTTGATTGTGGGGACAGAGGTTAAGCCTACCCAGATTAAGCGTAGCCCCCTTCTGAATGTTGGAATCCAAGGGTGTACGACCATCTTCTAACTGTTGCCCAGCAAAAATGAGGCCTATCACGCTCGATCAGTATAACGAGTCAAAAAAATGTTAATGAGCATACGCGGAGATGCTGAAATATAATACGTTGTAGTGATTGATCATCGACCAGGTGATCTCTAAAACACTAACCTCTCCTTCTCCTGGATCTTGGTTTTGACGTCCTGGATAGTGTCAGAAGAGTTGTCCTCAAGAGTAATTGTCGTGCCAGTCAAAGTCTCCACAAAGATCTGCCAGTGCATAGTGATGGTCGACGAATGGAAAATAAAGCTGTGGACCTTGCCATTTGGCCCTGTTGTGTATCGTCACCCGTCGTGATCCAAGCGACTCGCACTTTTTGGTTCGAATTTCGGTATCAATTTTCAGGCCGATAGAACTTCAATGACACTGACAGGACATTGAAGACTGGCACATAAGTGTCACTGCACAAACTGATGTTACTGATGTCACAAAGACTTCAAACAGTGTACTTATAACATTGCCTTTATTTTCAACAACTGCGGAACGTAGATGTCGACGGGAAATTTGGATGCAAGTTTTTGTCTCTCTAGTTCTTGTTATTCGACTAATAACATTTTCCAGAGGGCCATTGACATTGTGCAGAAGGCCATCGACCATGACACCAAGCAGAACTATGCCGAAGCTTGCAAGTATTACCAGAACTCGCTAGATTACTTCATGCTAGCTTTTAAATGTGTGTTCGTTACCCTTCATTTATTCCATTCCATTACCGATTATCGTCGAAGACGAGAAGAACGAAAAATCAAAACAATTGATCAAATCCAAGATCACGGAATATCTGGACCGGGCAGAGACCCTGAAGAAGCATCTCGCGTCTGAGGAAAAGGGAAGGAATGCTATAGGTGTGAATGGAAGTGGGGGTGCAACGGGCCCGACTGGGAAGCAGTGAGGGTGATGACCTTTTATCAAACCATTTCATTCCTAAATCCTTTACTTTGGCAGAAAAGATGACGGCGACATGGACGCAGAAACGAAAAAAATGCGGGCTGGATTAGAGAGCGCGATTTTGTCCGAGACGCCTAATGTGAAGTGGGATGACGTTGCTGGCTTGGAAGGTGCAAAGGCGTCTCTGAAGGAGGCAGTTATTTTACCCATCAAGTTCCCTCACTTATTCACGGGGAGGCGCACCCCGTGGAGGGGTATCCTTCTATACGGCCCACCTGGTACAGGAAAGTCATACCTTGCGAAAGCGGTCGCGACGGAGGCGAAAAGCACCTTTTTTAGCGTCAGTTCGTCGGACTTGGTGAGCAAGTGGCAAGGGGATTCGGAAAGGTTCGTAGAGGTATACCATCCACATATGATGCTTACTTGTTTGACATTAGATTGGTTAAGAGCCTCTTCCAACTGGCGCGAGACAGCAAACCGGCCATTATTTTCATAGATGAAATTGATTCTCTCGCCGGAACACGAAACGAGTCAGAGTCCGAAGGTTCGAGGAGAATAAAAACAGAATTCCTGGTGCAAATGAATGGTGTTGGCCATGACGATACTGGGGTACTAGTTTTGGGCGCAACGAATATCCCATGGCAGCTGGATAACGCCATTAAGCGGAGGTGAGTTGTATTCCTCGGGCGCGTTCAGTACTTCCAATGGTTTTTTCTTATCAGATTTGAGAAGCGGATATACATACCCCTCCCTGGACCTGACGCACGGAGGCGTATGTTCGAAATTCACGTTGGGGACACTCCCTGTCAACTAAGCCCGAAAGACTACCGTACGCTTGCAGAGAGAACTGATGGCTATTCTGGGTCTGACATCTCTATCGTCGTGCGAGACGCGCTCATGCAGCCGATTCGCAAAGTGATCTCCGCAACTCATTTCAAACGCGTGCCTGACCCAGAGTCAAATCTTCCCGAACGAAAGAAATGGACACCTTGCTCGCCTGGAGATCCCGAGGCAGAGGAGAAGACCTGGCAAGATATCAATTCTGAGGAGTTGTTAGAGCCGCCGCTTAAATTGGCAGACTTTGTCAAGTCGTTGGAGGCCACGCGGCCAACGGTTACGGAGGCGGACATCAAGAGGCACGATAATTGGACGAAGGAATCAGGTTTTTTCTTCTTATCTTCGGCTCTTTATATTCTCGGACTGACATCGTTGCAGGGGCTGATGGTGCTTAGCACGAATTTTATTTGGTGTCGACGCGTATCGTGTATCCTTACATCTATGCGACAGGATATTAACCTGAATGAAATGAAAGAGTGGAAATTGAAACACGAAGTTTTTCCTTTCTGCAACGACAAAACCATCCCAACGGCAAAAAAACTTTGCAGGTTTCTAAAACCAGCCCCTCATGTTGAGAGGATAATAATAGGACCAGCAATAGCAGGGGGAACCTCAAATCGGGTTTTTGTCTGGACTCCAGGCCCAAATTTGTCTGGATTGCACCTAAGGTCTTCCAAAAATTTCACCAGCTGTCACAATCGTTTTATAGCACCCGTCATCCTTATGTGCTTGCCAGTAATATAGCTCGGAGTGAGACTTTGGAGAAGCAACAGAATAACACTGGGACCCTAGCATGTTCGGAAGGTTGCGTTCATCTTGTGCTGAATCAGAAAGTAGTCCTTTATTGCATCTTTTGAGAACTCAGAATCAGACGCGGGTCGAATCGTGACCATCCTTATAATTGAAAGTGATGTCGCGTCCTTGTAAGTAATAAGAGAGAGCAAATTAATTTGCAAGAGGTATGATCGACCGTCGAGATACAGGATTTAACGTTTAACTGTTATCTACGCATTTCTATCGAAATGAAGGATGAATTGAAGGAAAGGCGGCTTTCTTCCCAAACAATTTGGTAATACGGCTGTTTTTTCCTCTCTTATTTTTTTGTACATTGATTAGTACTTACACAAGGCAACGCTTTGATAGAAGAATTGGATGGCAGGTTTGCGGCACGCCGTGGTCGATTTGATGCCCTCATACAAGACAATTGCAATGCGGTCGTAGTTGACAGCACCCCGAAACGAAGCAAAGCCTTACAAATCAAGCTCCCTGTCGTCACGTTCAATGTCGTTTTCCACTGTGGAAATCCGCATTGAAGGGATCATCCACAACTAATTGGAACGTCAAAAGAACGAGACGATCCCTACATGAGTATGTGAGCAGCCATTTCTCCTTCCCCTTTGCCGTATTCGTTTTTAGTTTCGCAGCGGAATGGGACTCGAGGTCGGCCGTATTAGGAAATCGAGAACCCTGAGTGCCGCCATGGGCTAGTCCTTTTGTATTTTCCTGTCCAACTTTCACTGGATTGACGTGTCATTCTGGAGGTTCACGTTGCTTGATCTTGTCTTTGACTGATATCGCCCGACATTCGCTTTTTCTTTTACTCATATCTCCTGAGTTCTGCCCATTCCACGTTTTTTCTGTAAGCAAATTCTCTTCTTAAGATGCTCTCAAAAACGCGCTGATGTTTGTATTACCCCTAACTCAAAAATCTTTATCTGACATGTATCTGCCATTTAATTTTTCATCTTGGCCCATTAGCATCAGCGCCGACGCCTTTTCCACATCATTACTGTCGCTTCTCTAAATCCAAATGCTCAATCTCACTGCCGACCCAGCGGCCTCCGCCACTCTTCTTGCGGCAACTATCGCCACTGGCGACTTAGGTGCCAGCTGTAATTGCCTCTCAATGGGTCTCAGTCTATCTAATTCTGCAGCTCCCTCTGCGAGCTCGGGTTCAGAGTCGGGCGCAGCAAAGACTAGAGATAGGAAGAGGGTGTCCAAGAGGCTCTCCAAGAGTCCTTCCACTGCTGCTCCATTTAGGACTGCCATCGGAACCGAAGAAGTCGAGCTGGGAGTTGATCTAGACAGAGCCGTGGATGTAAATGTGATAGACCTCGGTTCCACCCTCCGTCTGCCAAGGACACGCTCGCTTTCACCCTTTTCTTCTGGAGGTATGGGGGGGAAAATATCCTTTCCATATACCCAATCACAACCTCCTCGAGGACAGGCACCCGAACCTCCACCTCAGACTCAAAATCCTAATTCATCACAACCACAAAGGACACCGCGTAAAAGTTTTCTCTCAAAGATTAAAAAACAGCTCTCGTCAAAAGGTTCCCATCCCCCTCCTGCCATTCTTTCTGCGGTTCCCTCTATTCCTCCTTCAAGCCCGTCTCAATCAAAGTCAAAATCAAGATTCACCTTCCACCTTCCTCTGCCACAACCTTTAACCCCGCTTTCACTCTCCGCACCCACATCGCCTTTACCTTCGCCCGTTCCGAGCCCAAATCAGAGTCATGCGAATTTGCGCCCAGGAACTGGAGGTAGGAGTGCGAAACGCGACTCTGCATCTGCGATTTCGCCTGTACCGCTGTCTGTCACAACTCAGCGAAAGGTGGGGTCATTAGTCCCTATTTCGCTTTCGCATTTTGAAAGTCCTCCGCATGGGAATATCCCAAGAAGGGAAGAGAAGAGGAACGAGGATGAGGACGAAGACAGCAAGAGCGTTCTCAGCCTTGGTGATTGCTTGGAAAGTGGGTGGGAAGGTGTCTCGAGATCAAGACCGAGGTCCGAGTTTAGAGAGAGCAAGCAAGAGATGAAATTGAGGAAATGTGAGAAGGAGGTGGATGTCCGACAGCCTCAGCAAGGGATGCAGCCTTTCCCGAGCATGGAGGATCGTGATCTGGAGCGACGAGAACCAGAAGAGAGGGAAAGAGGACGTCAACTATCGGTCTTACACCGACAAGAATGTGGAGAACAGCAAGCAACAGAGAAACTCGTCGTGAACGACGGTGACGATATGAACTTCTCGAACACGACAAAAACAACCGTGAACGCAAAAGGAGATGCAAAACTAGACTTAGACTTAGACACAACCGGAAACAATCCAAATGCATCGGCGTACACATACGCCCCGTTCGTCCCTTTGGTATTTCAACATGAACGTCTTCAGCAGAAGCTCAAGGTTCCGCTTCCCATCGTCGAGTTTCAGGGTGGGATGAAGGAGTGTGAGATCGAGTAGGTTATTCCGTTCGCTGCTATATTCTCTTTTTTTCTTTTTCATTTGTTTTTGGAAATGTGGATCTTATGTATCTTTCGTGATTTCATCCTCACACTGCAAATCATTATGTCAGTTACGATGAAAAGCTAACGCCAACTCTCCCCAACACAGATCCGTTCCCATTAGCCCTCATGCACCCACACCCTTCCCGCCCCGCCGAAGCAGCCTCTCCGCCTCCTCGGTCCGAAAACGGACAAAAAGTGCGCCTTCACCTAGTGTACCCTTTCTAAATTTCAAAGTCCCACCCTTGCCTCTGCCTGCATTTCCTGTGATTTTGTCTTCTAGCCAAGGACAAGGGCCCCAGATGCAGGCGAAAAAGAGGCCGTCGACAGCAACGAGTCCTTCGACACAGACCTATATGCAAGGAGCATCAACGTCGAATGCCAAGGCAAAACAACCAGACAAGCAGAAAGGCAATAAACTAAAGAGGCCTGACACCGCTCCTGCAAGCTCGACGGTAACGTCTGATGCACTACACCTACCCTCAATCCCCTTCCCTGTTGTTATTGAGGGTCTCGACGCTAACACGGAACAAGAGACGGAGAGGCAAAGAACAACGTCCAAGTTGTCCACCACCAAGAAGAAGACAGTGCCGGAACGATTGCAGCCTGCTTCTAGTTTGCGTTCTTCCTCTTCTACTTTGGTGTTGCCCACAGTGGGATCGGGTGAGGAGGGTAACGAGAGCGGGAGTGTTGGTGATTCTGCGGCCGGAGATGGAAGCAGGCTGAGCTGGCACCCTTATGCGCGTGTCGGTGGCGGGGGGTCTCCCGAACTTATGTTTTCCAGTCCGGAAATAATTGTGAAACGAGAGCAGTCTGACATTCAACCCCAATCTCATCCCGCAAGCAGAGCTGAGCGGTCGTCACCACCTACTTCGCCTACGGCATTTAACTCGTCTGGTTCGGGATCTGGTTCGGAGTCTTCGACGAGGTCACCCATCACACCGATGTCACCTCTCTTTTGGGCAACTCCAGGGACTGTATATGAAGGGAAGGGTGCTGTGCCTTCGGGTGTTGGCATTGGTTTGGGTGTAAAGATAACTGAGGGTGCACAGGTCGAGAGCCAAAACGAAAAGAAGACGCCTGAACTGGAAATGGATTTAGATGGTAGTGGTGGCTCATGCAACGAATTGTTGAAGGTTGTATTTTGTCCTCTTCTCTCTCGATGGATCCAACTGACTGACTGGTCCACCAGAACGAATACGATCTTCACCATGTTCCACATCCTTACAGCCGCTCCTACATGCATACGAATGTCCACTTTGGTAATAATGTCAGGGACAAGATTGTGCCCTTCATCCAGCGTCGGCCTTCAAGGCCGGCTGTTCCACAGAACGGAACCACAGGGAATGTACCTGTACTCCCACCCCCAGCGGGACCTCTGCCCTTACCTCCTTCCATAGAGAAGGAGGTTGAGTGTGGGCGTGACCGTGATAAGGTTGGTTATATGCGGTCGGTCACATTTGGTGTTTACTGACGACCATTATTGGACTTGTACAGGCAGAGGTGAGACATCATACTCAATTACCTACTTTCGCCTCGGGCACTGAAGGAGATGTCCCGGAAAGCCCCATCCCAGAAGAGTACCTCCAGACCTTCTCCATGCCTTCAAACTCCAGCGCTCGGGAGGATGACGACTCCCACACAGTTTCTCATCCTTACCAAATGCATTCGCATTCGCATTCGCCTTCCAACTCTCACTCCCAGTCTTCGGAGTCATATGAGCATGATCCAGAGTACGAAGCGCTTCTTGCAGCCAACACGCTCGCAAACGCGGGTGTGCTAGGGTCGATACGGAACATTGGAGTAGGCCGCCAGCTATTGAGCGCACATTCTGAGTCTAGAGACCCTTCATCGCTGAAGATTAAAGGGAAAAGAAAAAAGTCCAAAAGTGACATTCGAGGTGTAGAAAATGAATGGACGTTGTACCTGGGGAACGATGACGATATCCCGCCAATGAGGCAAGATTTGCTGGGTGACATCGGCCACGAGCCGTTTGGGTTAGCGTCGGGTTCGATAGGAAAGTCATTGGAAGGCGTTCGTGGTAGGACTAAGAGCGAGAGTGCCTTGGGCACATTGGAATTCGGAAAGACACCTGGCATAAGGAGGTCGAGATCGTCGACAATGGCTGGTTTGGCTGGTGTTAACGGATTCACCTTCGATACCCTTTCTTCTCCCCCTCCTCCTGTACCGAAACTACCAAAGGAGAGGCAAATACAATGCTCTGAGGATTGGACACTTTCTTTGCCGATATTGCCACCTGACAAAGGTGAGCCGGTGAACCCGAGCTCAGAAGGAACGAACTTGAAGGGCAGCAAAGACTTGTCGGATCCCGTTTCAACCGCCGCTGCTACAACGGCAACGCTGATTGCTGGTGGTAGCAACACTCTCGGGAGATCGATATCGAAAAGGCATACATACCCGCAGCCTGAGGTGATCGTCTGCGTCGAAGGCGTCGAGGTTGAAGATGACGATGAAATTGAAACGGATTCAGACGGCGCAGGCCAGGCAACTGTGGCGGGTTCCCAGAGTGGTATACCGTTCGGGTTAGATCTCGACAGTTTGGAGCTCGACGAGGAGGATGATTCCTTACTCGACTTCTCGGCTGATACGACAGTCACTGGAGGGCCTGGGCTCATGCATTTTTCTGTTCCGCGGATTGTCTCAAAAGGCAGCGGGATCGAGAGTGCGACATGGGGGAGTGAGATTATTGACGACGCGATCAGGAAGCGGAGACGAAGGTTTAGTGATGGATTAGAAAGTCTGATGGCCATGGCTGGTGTCAGTGTACGGATGGGAGTCGATTCAGATGGCGAGAGTGTTTGCTTTGTGGACGGGCAAAGCTTGCATACGACGAATGGGGAGGAAGGTGATGGAGACGAGAGGACGGAAGAAGGTGAAACGGTTAAAGCGACCAACACAAAAGAAAATCTTGCGAGATTGGATGCTCTCTCCGCTGATTTAAAACGGTTTAACGAATTACTAAAGGAGGGTGTCGATGCAACAAAGAGAAGGCCTGTACTCTCACCTGTTGCAGCCTGTTCTTCTGACACACCAAAGAAAGCAATAGATCTGAAGCAGGCAAGGTCTTCTGGGATTTTACCCTCTCAGACAGAGGTCACACAGGTACCAGTCGATCCCTTTCGCGTGCAACAAATCATAGATGGTTTACGGAACTCCAGCCCTGATCCTGTTTCGACGATGCCAGCGTCAAGCGCTGACATTAAGAAAACGTTGGTTGAGTGTCCCCCCAGCTCAGGTGGACCGTCAAACACTATATCTTCATCCGTCCCAACAAGTCCAACCCCCGGAAATACGCCAGCCGCTAGGATTCGCCCACCCCTACCGTTCGCTCCTTCATCCCACTCGTTACGAAGTGCTGGACTAGGTATTGGCCCATCTACGTGTGCTGCGCATCAGCCGAATGCCCATGGACGCTCCGCGACGGGAAGGGCAATGTCAATATCAATTCCTGCAGTGACCAAGCCCCCACTTCCTAGTACAACTGTCTCTAACATTTCCTCTGCAATTCCTGTTGGTGTCGGGAGTGGTTTGAAGGTTGGTGGGAATGGGAGGGTGATTTGTTTGAGTGGCTCAGCGTCTTCCCCACCACCTGCTGTGATTGGTACGGTAATCAAAACCGTTACAACTGCGAACATAGAGAAAAGGGCCGCCATCGTTGTCATTCCAGACGATGACGGCGAGGGCGAAAGTATTGGATTCAAATCAAATGCTGATATGGACCCAAAAAGGAATTCTGTTTCATCTTTTACATCTGCCGAATCCTTCTTCACTTCTTTCTCGACATGTTCACAGGCGTCGACGCCTCCGCCTAGCAAGAACAATTGTAGGGTTGCTTTTCCTGCCTCCGATTGTGGCTCTAATTCGGATCCCTCGACGCCAAGAGCAGCGTCGGGATACGGCCTTACTGTCATCACAACTTCTGCGACAAACTGTATAGCAAACGATGCTGGGTTATCTCTTAATCTCTTGGACGACGTCTACACGCCCAATTCCTCCGCTATGCCCACGCCTCTCGCGAGTTCCTTTCCTGTGCCTCCACCTTTGCCTACTTCTTTTGCCTGCTTAGGAGACAGTCTGAACGTAGTCAGTAGGATACTGGGGGCGACTATGGCCGACCAACAGGAGTCGACGACGTCACATGAATATTGCCAGCCGATGATGACGACAAGTTCCTTTTCTTCGAGGCTGTCATCTGCAAGCGACGTCTCTGTGGCAACTATTATGGAGCAGATAACTCATGGGTCGGAGACGTCGGTCTCTTATGATGCGAGTGGACGGTCAGAGTCAGAAATCGATACCGAATCATTGTGCTCAGGGTCATTTTACAGCGCTAGGTCGAGTTTTGATGCCTGGTGACCAATTGATGTCTTCACATTTAGATTGGAAGCTGCGTCGAGTTGAGAAATTGCCCATGTCATGTTTTCCTTTCCTCTAGTGCATTTTTTTATTTGTAGACCATACCACATATTTTATTTCGACTTTTGAGGAGGCGTTACTAGAAAGTAGAATTGCCACTGTCAGCAGCAGATACCTTGCTTGCTCAATTTTATTGTATATTGTTTATTTCGTACAACTGGACTGATCATGAGTTATTAATGTGGTTTGTCTATAGGATTCCAATTGAGATTCTGATCTGCAATTGGAAAGTAAGATGTACATGACATTTTTACGGAGATTGCCTGGTTGCTCCAGGTAATTTCGTCTGTTTCGGCACGAGGAATAAATTCAATGGTGACCATAATTTTCTCGGCGCGACAGTGCAGTTGGTCAATCGACAGCGAACCAAGTACAGAATAAATACCGTCATATACGTTAGAGCCAACCTATCTCAAAATTTGAACAATCGAGATGACACGACGTCGTTTAATGGGCAATCAGGCGGTTTTCAGTTTTCTGGCCTACAATACAAGGGTTTCTGGAATCAGGGTTGCAAAAGAGCAGCATGGTCGGCGGGCGATGTGTTACTGGGGATAGAGATAACTTTCCTAGTTCGCTGAGTGAAAGGGCATATAAGAATCGATTATCTAAGAGGAAATAAAAGAACGAAGGACTACGTAGAACCACCTGCTTCAATCTGATTGTGTCGACGACGGTTTGGCAGTGCTTTGCGGAGGTGATAATGCAAACCTGCTGGTCCCACCCGTATCAAGGGAAGTTCCAGGGTCATATGAGGGTGGTTCATATTGGGGAGGATCTTCATGGGCTAAATGGGCAGGGTTTAAGATACGAGCCTTAGAGTTGCTGCTGGAAGAAATCTGATTCGTGGGCAGTTCAGAAAACTGTGGTATATCATCCCGAACTACAGAAAGCCGATTACTGATGACGTAACTGAAAAATACCAAGGACGTACAGGTAGAAATCATATTCGCATTTGATTCTTCTGCTCTCTTTCGACAGCGTAGGAAGAGGTAAACGATGGCAACGACCAAGATAGTGCCAGCAACTGCGGCGGTAACAGATCCAGCAATGGTAGCAGTACGACGAGGCGCCGAATGTCCATGTGATGTTGCCGTTGGACTCGCAGATAGGGTAGACTCGCTTGACTTTATGATGAAGTAGTCGAGTAAGAAAGGGTCACAATTATTACGCAGGCTCGTCACAACCAGTGTATGATTATTGTTAGGAAGTAGTGGTGAAAGAAAAAATTGTTGGTGGCGCTGAGCGCTTGGCAATAACTTCGGTTCGTAAGTTGAAAGGTTGTTTCCGTCGATTATGTAGGACGACAGAGGAGGAGGTCTGTTGGAATTACTAGATCCAATAGTACCAATGACAGCGACACTGACACCTAGCGAAAAGACATATTAGAATTGGCATTGGAAAAACGCCGTGGGCGCACCATAAAAAGCGAGCGTCGCATTTGGACCTGCACTCTCCGTAAAAGTGGTTGTCAAGTTATATTCAGTGGATGCGCCTCCGGGAGACCATCCTGCGGAGTAAACGACGAGTGGATCTCTGTCATCGATGATCTGGTTGGCCATTTGTGTGCGAAACGAAGAAAGGGATGAGCAGTGGAATCGAGTTATATGCCTGACGAATAACTTACCTGTCAAAGAGCATATTGTCGCGCCGGAGAGGACCATCATTACAGGAGTGTGAATGACACCTAAATGGATTAGACTATAGCAGGCGTGGGATCCTTATTGTTTACATACGTCTAAGACTAAGGCCACGGTGGATGGATAATGGTGCGTATGCGTTTAGTGTGAGATCCCTCTTCTCTCCTGATCCCATGACTTCAGGAGAATAACCAGCTCAGCCATGTGTCAAGTTCTCGTTGTCGCACAAATAACGTACTTGGCCATTTACGGCGTTTATGGACCTGTGGCATCACAAATACACCGATTTCAACGGTCCATGACACACGCCACCTGGACTCTTACGTTTTGATATAAGGTCTCCAGTTGATCCCATTTTGCAACCACAGAATATGTCGTCCACTGGTGAAATCCACGAGTACATCCAGAACGTATTGGAAAAGGGTGATCATGGCGAAAATCGCGTCATTGTTTGTAACGCTGAGACGCTCAATCATGCTCTTGACCAGCATTCAGACAGAATTGGTGCGCTATATTACCCTGACCACAAGCTTATTTGATTTGACGCCGTTATCCCAAAGCTAAGACGCTCAAGCCTCAGTATGAGAAACTAAAAAAGGTTCCGCCTACCGTACCAGAAGACCACAAGGTTACCGTTCACAACTATCTCGGAAATGTCGAGTTCCAATGCTACCAGGTTACACCTACATCCCTTGACGAACTTATCGATGTGTTGGTGAAAGCCAAGCAAAAGAATCTCAAAGTCAGGGCTGTTGGTGCCTTTCATTCATGGTCGTGAGTGATGCCTTAATGTCCGTCAAATTCTAACAACTATCTCTTCAAGTCCCATTTGCGAAACAGATGGGTACTTGATACAAACGACCGGCCTTACTGGGACTGCTCCGACTATCACTGCTACCTTGAGGAACCCATCTGCCGCTGCAGGATATTATGACGTTCTCGGCGGAACCACGCTAAAAGACGTAGCCAAGGCACTTGAGACTGATGGTAGAGCACTTATCAACATGGGGGGTTATTCAGGTTCGTCTTGACCTAGTTATTTTCCCAATACCAATGTCTTTCGTAGGATTGCACATCGTCGGCGTCACATGCACGGGCGCACATGGCAGCGGAATCACACTCCCTCCTCTTGCGGCGATGATTCGTGGTGTGACCCTCGTCAGCGCCAACTTTGGGCCTGATGGTAAACCGATCGTCTACCGCATCGAACCCTCCAATGGGATCACCGATCCACAAAAGCATCCCAAAACTTCAGTTCTTGTCCAGGACGACGCAACATTCAACGCGATCATTGTGGGCCTCGGTGCGTTCGGCGTCGTGTACTCTGTCACCATCGAAACAGTGCCGTTCTATTGGATTAGGGAGTTCCGCGAGTCCGTCGATTGGTCCGTCGCTAAAAAACGGTTGCAACAAGGGCCTAGCGGGGATATTCTCAGTTTCCATAATGCTGAAGTTTGGTTGAACGCATACAACTCCCGCGCGCTCATCACGAAGCGAGAGGTTGTCACCGATCCACCTAAGCCCCCCTTCTGGAAACGTGTGGTGAACGCCATCCCTTGTCTTCACTGTATTGTACCTTTGCCACTGGAAAATACAGATGATGCTTTGTCACCGGACCCCCCTGCGCATGCATTTGATGCTCTTTTAGATGCCATTCCGGCCCTTAAACGCATTTGGGAGTCTATTGCAGGGACAGATGGCCTTGTCGAAGAAGGGATTCGGGAACTGGGGAAGGTGCTGGGGCTTCTTTTAAACCACTTCCCGCGACTAGTCCCTGCGGTAAGCCATTTAATCTATTCCGGAGAGAAGAGAACAATTGCAACTATCTTGATAGGTCATCAACATCTCCTTAGATACACAGAACCATCATCACCCCTTGGTCGCAAAATACTACGATATCTACGACATTGGTGAGAAATTGAGATTTGCTAGTCAACCGCTACCTTATTGCTGGGAATCTTATAGGTTTTGCCAACCGTTTTCCTGTCATATGTTGTGAGGTATGTCCCAGCCGTTTTCCTTACCGTTATAAGTGCTGAATTTACCAAAAGATCTCCTATCCCATTGACACATATATCGCCGGTGTGGATGCGGCCTTGTCGTCCCTCCAGCACGAACGTAACCAAGATATCACCAAAGCCTTACTAGGATTCCTCTCTGTCCGTTTCACATCATCAACTAGCGCCACCCTCTCCATGGGTTACAGTGAAGATTCGTCGAAATCGGGTGGAAGGTGCTATCTCGAGATATTTGGGCTCTCGGATTTTTTTAAAAGTCTCCAAATCTATGAGGATATGTTACGACCTATCCAGGAAGAGTCCATCAACAAATACTCAGTGGGTTTCTCTCTTTGTCCTAGATTTATGCTCCTTCATGTTTCTTACTTCATTAGGCACGTCTCCATTGGGGCCAGTACCTGACTCCTGTCTTCAAAGCACAGCAATACAAGAAGCATGATCCCGTGTTTGCCTCGAACATTGCGGCTGTCAGGAAAATAGCTGATCAATACGATCCTGGACATATGATGACCAACACATTTTTGGATCAGGTCGTCTTTACAACCTGATGGATTTGGCATGCAGCTTATTGGATTTCTCTATGTTCACAATCCTAATAAACTGACAGGACATTTCAGTTTCCATGGTGAAGATTCTTTTATTGTATATGGTCTTTCTGTTGGATACCTTTGCTCATCTTGTTCAAGCCTGAACTGTGCATTTAATTACCAAACTGGATTTTAGCAGGCAGGAGTTGTACTATGTTGTGTTGAACCTTACATGTGAATATTTGTGCCTTTATGACTTCTTTAACTGATGGTGATACTGAGTTTGACTTGTATTATTTATGGGTCCTTTACACCTTGGTTTGACAAGAGAGGGATATACAGGTATCCCAGAGAAACCTGTACCTGTACCCATGGAAACCCATATCCATGGGCTGTGACCATGGGTATGGGTTTTTGGCAGGTATGTGTAAGGTCACTGTCAGGTTGGGAGTGAGTGGCTATCAGAACAAAAGAAGTTTGTTGGAAGTGGCTAGGCTCAGGAACACTGACAGGGAATCCAAAGAGAATAGAATGAAAATCCTCCTGTCAGATAGGCTAAAATTGGACAATGAAATAATAAATAAAATGCAAAGTGGTGCCATGGGAAATATGATGGCTGATTATGAGTCCTATTTATAGAATGAGTTCTTATGAGCGACATTTAGCTGGGGTCCTGTAATGGTACCAAGGCCAGTGATTGCCGGCATAGTGGTCTGGGGTCTCTCTCCACCGTAAAAATAAAAACAATGTGAGCTCAAATGATCTGTAATGGTGCCCTACGCTTTACATACATCAAAACATCAAAACAATGGTAAGACTACCCGTCAAAGCTTCATCTTTCACATTTGTTGTGATCTGTTTCAAGGACCCATCCCACTCTCCCACCTTCTTTGGTATGAATATTCAGCACTTCGTCTTCGAGGGGAACACACAATGTGACATTGTCATGGAGCTCCTGTTTTGTCTTTGGGCAGCATTGGTGTCAAGGGGGCACCGGGAACTGAATTTTTGACCGTATGTCGATTTCGGGGGTAAATTGGGGTGGGAAATCAATATTTGAAGGTCCGAAGGTCAGGAAATAAAAATTGAGTGAGATATTGGCTAAACAATATTCCGTAGGAACAAATTTTTTTCTTTTTTGTTTTCGGCTTATTAGGGCAGTGCGCATCTTTTCGGAATTTTTTTTGAAAAACTTTTGGACTAACTATCACGTGCAATTGCCTTATATAGATACATTTGATACATATATGGTAATTGGTGCCTGAAA
>QDKV01005353.1_pt1 | contig 67114 bp, 65 predicted proteins | sample 1861101 | NCBI WGS metagenome assembly QDKV01 (sample SAMN04275158, study PRJNA302643) | Fungus metagenome, whole genome shotgun sequencing project. | isolation source: fruitbody | host: Mallocybe terrigena | place: Sweden | collected 2013
TGTGAAGAATTAAGAGAGAAGGAAAGACAGCGACGAAAGCAACGAGGAAAGCAGCAAAGCAAATTGAATATCAACTCGTGTTCAAACTAATAAACAACTTCCATGCACGTCAGACCCCAGTAACTAATCCAAGTTAAGACAATTTCTCACAATTTTTGGCGGGAGATCTCTCGGGGTCCTGCCTCGTGGGTCAACAACGCGGTCACGGGACTGCTGATTTGATTGCCACAAGTCCGCATAACTGTTTTATCCTACATTTACACATTTACACTTCAATCAGATAAATATATCCTTTACATCTTCGCCTTAGTAACGGAGGGAACGACAATCACATTCAATTTCCCCACTATCTCCTCAACTCCCCTCTCCAGCCGGTCGATAAGAACTTTGCAAGTAGGAATGTCATCGATCAATCCAACCGTAACACCTGCGCTCCAAATTCCATAATCTGGATCTCCTTTCTCGTATACGACGCGTCCTCGCGCTCCTGAAACTAGATCACGGACATCTTCAAACTTTGCGTTTCCTCTCTTCTCGATAGCGACAACTTCGAGGGCCACCTTGTTCTTGAAGACACGCGCCGTATTATGCAGCGTACGGAAGATATGGATTGTGTCACGCTCTGTGGAAGCCACGATCTTGTCCTTGATATTCTGGTGAATTGGACTGAAATACATTAAAAAAGAGTCGGTTATGAGTCCTTAACCGAAATATACTTACGACTCCACAGTACACATAAAGCGTGTACCTTAAAATGATAACATTAGCACGGATTTTCAAACTTTCAAGTATTAAAATCATACCCATGTTGACACCCTACAACAATTTGGTTAGATAAGGCGATAGTCACAAACCTTCGGCTGAAAGAGCAACTCACAGCAGCACCCAAAGCCAGAGCCGCAGCAAACCCTCGAGCGTCCGCAATTCCACCAGACGCAATAAAAGGGAGTTTAAGCTCCTTCACTGCCCGAGCAAGCTGAAGTGGATAACCCTTATCAAGAAAGCACAACAACCACTCATTGAAGAACTCACCAGAACCAAACCGCCAATGTCATCTTCGCCTGGATGACCGGCACCTGTGATATGAATCAGGAGGTAAGCATCTCATATTCGTCTGTGACGGACAACCTGACATTCGAAGCCGTCGATACTTAGAACATCCACCCCAAGTCTCTCGGAACTCTACAAAGACGTTATTAGTACGCTGCCTCAGCCGACAGTGTGACCGGCTACCTTCGCGTGCCTAATAGAAGTGCACTTATGAATGACAACGCATCCATTTTCCTTAAAGAACTTGATCAAAGGTCGAGCTTCACAAAATTCGGCGATCATCCTAAGTAAAGACTTTCAGACGTACGATTATTGCCAGCCGTTTCGAATATCTTCACACCCTCCTCGACAGAAGCTCGCGCAAAGCCCTCGTAATCTGGAGGGTTGATAGTCGGCAAGATCGTGATATTTACACCGAAAGGTTTTGAGGTCATCTTCCGAGTTTCTCTAATCGCTTTTCGAAGAGCATCCGGAGAGGGCTGAGTGAGTGCTGTTAGGATGCCTGCACGGGTAGGTAAAGCACTATTAGCCACAAGACAATAACGAGTAGACAATATACCCAGTCCGCCAGCGTCTGATACAGCGGCAACGAGGGATGGGATCCCAACCCTACAAATATTCGTTCGACGGCAAATTGAAATAAAAAAAGACCTAAGTCGCATACCACTGCATACCCCCTTGAACAACCGGACTGCAACATTAACCCCAAAAATGAGCAGGGATTATATAAATGTGGAGCACAATTATGAACCCACACTCGAATTCCTAACAGACTTGTCAAAGGTGTCACAATCGGCATCTCTTCAAAACCTTGGTATATAGTGAATGGATATTGGTTTCAATTCTTGCCGACAGATAAAAGAATCAGATGGTTAGCTCGGAGCTCAGAGTTGCCGGAAAAGGAAATCAAAACGATATTGGCTTGTGATTTAAACAACTGGACGAGTGTCACGCCAGTGATGTCTTGTGTGTCGAGGTCAAAATACATCAGCAGTTTGATTGCTCGCATCTTCTTGAAGGTCTCTTGTGAAATGAAGAAATGCCGTTGATTAGCGACCAACGAGTCATTCCTAGCCCAGCCAGCCTTGATGCTCTTCCACCGTAGAATCGTGCCTTCTAATTCACGGGCATTGTACATGTCAAGTGGCTTCTGTGGTCAGCGGTCGAGGTTTGACAGATGCAGAGTACCATTTGAACTTGAACAACAACCATATAGCAAAAATTGAAGTCAAAATTATCTATCCTGAGTTTTGTACAGCTATATTTCTGGAAAATCTGATATGTTTGTCTATGCAATACTAATATGCAAGCTTAAAAGGTCATACCATTTTATCCACGAGCACATTTCTCTATTGTTGGAGGCTCTTCTGCAGTCGCAGTGGGTGTGGGTTTCGGTACACTAGCGGCATCCTCTTCCTCCAGTTTCTTCAGCCACTTATCCACAAACTTGGAATGCGCCATGTAGATCACAGTGGCGTCCAGAGCATCTCTGTAACAAAGGTTCAAAAAGTTAACGAACGAATTATCTCTTCCTCAAGGGGTGAGCAAGATGACCTACCTAAGTATCCCTTTCTTGTCGACGATAAAGGTCATACGAGCAATAGGAGCGAAACCCAGCATCCCACTACCAATTTTATACGCCTTTACCGCTTCTTTATTAACATCGCTGAGGACAGGGTACTGCCAAAAATGCCAAGCGGTTGAATGAAGATCATCGCGTGCAAACATTTCAAACATACCGTCAACTTCTCCTTCTCTGCGAAAGCTTTCTGTTTCTCCACGGTATCTGTACTGATTCCAATGATTTGCACTCTCTCAGGTCCGAAAACATCTTCCCCGCAATTGTCAAATGGGAACACACCAATATGCTTTAATCATGTGAAAGGCTCACCTGCGATAGCACTTTGCATTTGACAAGCTTGTTGGGTACATCCGTAAGAACCTGTAAAGAGATACAAGAAATAAAATGACATCAGTGCAAACTTTTGTTTACAGACCTGCTTCTGGATAAAAGAAGACGGCAGCTGGTGTGCCTTTTTCGCCGGGAATGAAATTGTATGTCTCTCCAGTGTAGTTCGGCAGGCTGATGGGGGGGGCAAGCTTTCCGACGAGAGACTGGTAAGCCATGTTTGAGTAGAAAGTTTGGATGGTAGATGATTTGAGTTGGAGACAATGACGTCTAAGTAGCCATGACATAAGAGACATTTAAATGGCGCTTGTACGGTTTATATAAGCAACAAAGCACAAAATACGCGGGTAAACACTAGATGCTTGCCTCAAAGAAAGAGGGTCATGAATGTTGGAGAAAGCATACGAGTATAATATGTATATGCCATATAGACTTACAAACACGGTGTATGTTCACTCTTCCTCATCCTCATCATCGTCCTCATCTTCTTCTTCCTCTTCCCCTTCCCCTCCCTCTCCCTCCTCTTCCTCTTCCTCGTCTTCTTCCTTAGACTTTTCTTCCTCAATCACGGCAGTGGCAATCCGATCCAAGTCTCGTTGACCGTCCTGAGAAATCCTCCGTCCACCAGTACCTGTCTTCTCTAACACACCGATCTTCTCTAGTGATTGACAAACCTTCCTTTGAACAGAGGATGAACAATCGCGGTGGTGTGAGGGTCGGTTGCCCCGTCTGTTGCGACCACCGTGTAGTTTTGAAAGCGCACCGATTCCAACGGCTTTTCTGAGGTAAATGTGACGAGCGATGGCAGCTAAGGGCAAAATAAGGATGCTTAGGGACTTAATAAAGTGAGTAAGAGTTTCGTGAACGCACCTGCCCGAGTGTAATACCAATCAGGATCATAAGGCGCAAGCTCCTTAAAAGAACCTGTTTTCACAATATCTACCCATATGGGCACCTCAAGCTTTCCGGAGCGCTTCAGATGCGAAGCATACGCAGTGATAAACTGATCAGCACTGAAAATGGACGACTTATCAGCATGCATGCATAATCTTTAGGTGATGCGAGCCAGCCTCACCCAATATCTCGTACTCCCGGCATACCGAATATTATTTTTGTCGATGAAAACGAACGCAGCAGCGGCGAGCAGAGCTTTGAGTGGAATACTCCCTTGGTTCTCACGAGCGAGGGGCTTCGGCAATTTCAGAGAAACTATACAGTTTAATTACATCAGCGTCGGCATTATGTGATACAAAAGTGACCACTCCATCCTAGGAGAGTTCTAGGTACTAGCATTGACAGTGGGCATACCATAGTATGGATTTGCTTATTAACAGTGGGTAGCATTACCGTTCGAAATTTAAGCCTCCAAATCCTCGTCCAGGTTCCAGAAGGCCTTCCATTCTAAATTCTCGTGGAAATATTACCTGCTTCTAAAATTTGTGACCGTAATATTCGAGTCCGAAAACATTCCATGTTGGAAAGATCGAAATTAAAGTATATGCTCATATACAGAGTTAGTATACAAGTTGGTTATAGCCGATCTGGCATTTTTGTGGGTATACGGTGGACTGAACCTATAAAGGTGCTTAATTGTCAGGTTCAGTAGACTCTTGACGCTAATTTCGACTTCGTATTTCAGTGAAATGTGTACTTTGTCTGTGTCACGGTTGCATCAGAAATCTATGACTTTGACAATGATAGTCGTCCAATGAAATCATGGTGAAAAAAGGAAATTCAGTGGCTGTGTCGCTTGTGTTCGGGGTTTCTAAATGTTGAACGTTGAGCCTTAAGCTTGCTCTACTCAGCACTATCTTTCGCCCAACAACATTTATACTCTGTATTTATCTTGGAGTCAGCACAGCGCACAATGGGTATCAAAATCCTCCGCCGACTTGTATGTTTGATGGTAAGTTTATTGCACTTCCTATAGATTTTATGAAAAGGCTTTTTGTTGTTAGTTAAAACGTCAAGCGTCGTACTTTCGAACCTGCCCCTTGAAGTTCTTATAGGAATTTTATCACTCGTTGAGTGGGATGATGTCTTGTGTGTTCGAAAAGTTAGCAGCATTTTCAATAAGTTCCGTGTCAATTGATGATTATTTAGACATGCCTGACGCCTCGAAGGAACGGCCAATATGGTTGGCCTTGTTCAAATGGTACTCTGCATCTGTCGAACATCGACCGCTATGGCCACAGAAGCCACTTGACATGTACAATGCCCGTGAATTAGAAGGCACGATTCTACGGTGGAAGAGTATCAAGGCTGGCTGGGCTAGGAATGACTCGTGGTCGCTAATCAACGGCATTTCTTCATTCCACGAAGGGAGTTTGATTGCTCGTATCTTCTTGAAGATGGTCGTTGGCTTCTTGTTGGAACTCCGTTTGGTTCAGTGATGTATTTTGACCTCGACGCACAAGACATCACTGGCGTGACACTCGTCCCAACCAGTTTCACTGAGAGCAGTCGAGATGATATATGACTGTGAATATTTGACATTTAATCTTGCGATCCTCGCACATCTACCCCGTCCACCAGTCACGATTTAGAAGTTCAGGACCCTTCTTGCTTCATCCGTATGGTACAAGTCTGGCGAGTCACGTTGGATGTCAACCTGGATGGTCGGGTGAGGCAATCACGTCGCGTATTTGTTTGTGTACAACAACGATTGTAGCAATATTACGGTTGTTGATTGGACTCAATGTCATTCAATGTCCTTGGTCTATGAAAGGAAAATTATCCCTATCGTCAAAGCCAAGGTGAGCTGTTTCCTTTACATCAATCGTATACTAATGGCCCGTAGTGGTTGACGTTGGTACCTGGCAACAGACTTTTATGTCTTTCGGGAAACACATTTCTTCTCTTTGATTTAGGTGATATTCCTATCGCTACTCGAGCTCCCTCACTATCTAATTCTGGAAGGACCTCTGCTATTTTCAGCCTGGAGGTGTTATTTCAACATGTCCCCCAAACCCACTTCGCCCGATCATAGCCCAACTGTACATCCGCAGACGAACAGTGGAAGCGTCCCAATACAAGGTCAACATACACCGGTGTCGGATGAGGATCCCCAGACCTGGTAGGGTGTGGTATAATCATGCCTCGAAGTCCGTCATACGTCAAGAAGGTGATGCGTGTCGAATTATGATCTTGATGAATACCTGGTGTATTCTTACAGTCTTGCAGTTCTCCTGGCCGGAAGACCCGCCTTGCTCTGTCCTTTCTCGTAAAACTGTCACACTAAAAGAGATAGTGGATTGCGACCCTACTGTTCTTTTCGATACGTCGTCTGGTCGAGTTGTACTTTCGGGCAATTATAGCGAAAAACAATATATATTGGAACTCGCCTATATAAATTCTGTCCAGTGTAATCTGTCCTAATATTTGAGCAACTTGACAATATCGTTGTCCGGCGCAGTTGCCCACATTCCGAAGATCAGAAACCAGTGTAATCAATCTGCAGCAAACGGAATGTCAGAATTGTGAATATGATCTTGAGGTCGCTGTCTTTCAATTTCTTCGGATCAAACGAGACAATACTGGAAGACGATAAATTTGTGCCCGTATCTTCCAAAATTCCAAAATTCCAGTCTGGTGAGGCACTAGGGAAGATTCATTCAGCTAAATAAGAGGGTAATTAGTGAATATTGCATAAAGTGGAGGAGCATCAAACTTCACCGAGTTTTCTGCATGCTAGTAGGAATGGAACCGTGTAAGTCACATAACGGAAGGTATGCAGAACAACAGACATAGCCAAAGCTTCACCGACTGCCTGCGGTTCAAAAGTCTTCGAGTTTGTTTCCACAGAAATCCTGATTTTTTTCTTCGATTATGATAAATTTCATTTGGCTTTCTCTATCGACAAGAGAACTCAAAGGGTTTCCACCTTCCATTAACCCGTCAAGCGTGGAATGGTCGAGCAATACCGTCTTTTCTGTAAAGCCAAACTGAATATGGCTTTCAATGTATCCGAGTGTGGATCATATAACGTAGTACCTGTACTGAAAACTTGGGGAGTCAACTCAAGCCGCTTGGCTTCTTTTCAATATCAAATGTGGAAAGTATTGCATAATCGACCGATCCAGTGATGAATGTAGCTCTGGTTTCGTGTTCGATGATAACGAGGGACTTATCCGCAACCGCAAGAGTAAGTTCCAAGAACATTGCCGAGGTAAGCATCAACTGATCTCCAAGGAAGAAAAGAAGTTCCAAAAGCACTTGGTCCGTAAGGACTTGAGCTCGCGACTCTGGCTGGAGATGTAAAAATGAGTATTAAATTAAGTTAATAAGGTGTGATGTCAAACTTGAACCTTTCGTCCGATTGTTTTCAAGATTTTCTCTAAAACATCGACAAGGCGACTCTTAGGGATTGTTTTCCAGAACGAGTCAAATTCTTTTTTCAAACTTTTCTGGCCTCGTTCGATAAAGCGTTGTGTCTTACTGCCAAAGATGACATTGATCCTAGCGAGATAATCAACGGGATTACACCCATGTTGAATAGGTGCTCCCGCCGTGTCATTTTCGAAAACGAGATTTTCTACAGATTTATGTTGAACAGAATCAAGCAACGTAGAAAACGAATGCAAACCTCAACGGTGACCCCAGGATGAGCTTTCGCATAGTCTGATAACGTTGTATACGTCTTGATGGCATTATCGATATTTTCTTTCGCTCCTTGGACATCCTCCAAGCAGTCCAAAGGTTGTGCATGCAGTCTCGCGCTAATGGCCTGAAGGGCGCCTTCGAGCTCCGTTTTCTCAGTTTCACTATGTCTTGAAATCACTTCCCCGATACTTTCCGTTGTGGAGGCTTTGCTTTCTAATGAAACTCGCGCATTGTCACGCAGACCTGGCTGAATAAAAAGAAAATGATCAGCTACTGTCAACTCACTGGCAAGGGTTTCGGGTGATTACTTACAGCGTCATTGCCCTTGTCCTGGATTTGGGAAATTGATGCCGCAATGCCTTGCAAGTTGAAAGGATTCTCAGGTTCCTGAGCAGTGTCGGCAGCTAACTTGAAGTTCTGGATAAAATTAGAACCCAAGGGAGACCGAGCCCCAGTTTTTTGCGAACGAAGTTCCATAGGCACAGGGGAGAGAATTGACTTTAATCTTGTTAATGGAGTGTTGCAGTGTACGAATTCCTAGTGCTGAAGGGATTTCTAAACCTCAGGGCGCCTTTTATTGTAAACGGAGACATTCAGTGGTAATATAGCTGGCCAGCCTGCCAGGATACGATAGGGATTTTGCAAAATCCCCGGTATAGAACGTGTATGGCATGAGGACACTCAGTACCTCCAAGTTGCAAGGTTTAATTTCATCTCTGGTCCCCTGGCAGCTCAAAGCGTTCGCTTCGGTGTCGTTTTGTTCCTGAAAAGTGCCACGACTTTACAAGAACTCCACATTCTAAGGTGAAGAATGAAATCCACTACGACGAAAAAGGTTGGAATACTCGGGAACAGTAGCGAGGATCCCCGTTCAGACGATGGAAAGAGCAACTGTCCCAAATGAGGTATGATCTATTAGTGAAAAGTAAATCCATCAGTGTCGACTCTGGCAGGCCATCTAGCCAACAGCGATCATAAGAAATCATCATAAATATTTCTCAAATGCTGCTCCATCTTTCCCTGAAGCAAACTCCCAATCACATCGTCAATTATTCCCTGCGAATAGAATGATTGACAACTCTTGTCACCTTGGAATGAAATACTTCCTTTCGCGTCGATCAGACGGTTCGACAATTGTGAACGCTGCCACTGAGCGCAACTTGTGTTCACCGTCCTTTCCGAGAATAAAACGATACCCAATTTTAATGGGAGGCTTGAGCCTGGAGGGAATTAGGACCGTCTGCCTCAACTATAATTCAAGCAGATGCTGCTGATAGATACCACATCACAGCAGATCTGAAGTGACTCGGAACAGGGTGTTTCAGGATCTGATGAGGTGGTCAATACCCACAATGGCGCAGAGTGTGCATCCCCCATTTGTGAGGAGATTTGAAACCTTGTGTAGAGACGGAAAATTCCCACTGCCACTGGTGTCTGTTGCCAGAAAGGGATTTGTTCTACAGAGTCTACAACAGGCCAGAATTCGGTCCTGAGGGTGTGGTTGTCACCCCTTCCTGGAGTGACAATCGGGTCATAGTTTCTTTCAAATTTGGTCTGTTCCAAGTTTTGATTAAAAGAACGCAAATGCAGACAAAGTTTCGGGAGAAGAACACTTCTATTCGCAAGTACCATTGCTCCCGGAGGCTTGGAAAAAACCAGGAAAATGGCTCCGAAACGAGCATTTCCGCGAATAAGTCGATTATTGAGTTTGTTTGACAGGAAGAGCAGGTAGCCCGCGCTTACTGAAAAGGAAGCAGACTTTACTTAATTTAAGACTGGCGGACAAAAAGTGTTTAGATTCACTGGGACTTAACTTGGGTTCGCATTTGAATAGAAAACAATAACAGTGGGAATAACATAACAACGCTCGCACTGATCACATATGGCATCATTCCCACGCTATCTTGCCACTGACAATCCATCTGTTCTAACGCCCTGCAGGCGCTTAAGACGCTGATTACGACCGCTGACTATGTCGGATATCACGACTACTTTCGTTTATGCCTCGTTTACCAGTCTTAAAACTTTTTTTTCAAAGCTACAGCATATTCATTGTCCAATGCACAACCTGCCGCCAGAACTCCTCATCGAGATATTCGGTTATTGTGTTAGCAATGAGCATCTGGTGCCCTTGACACTTCGCCAAGTGTGCTCTCTTTGGTGGGAGCTAGTCGAGACTTCACCACGCTTATGGCAATCCATCGTTCTTGACGATGTGGACGTCAAGTTTTCTGAGCGGCAAGCGCAGCTCTGGACGGAAAGATCGAAACCTCTCAAATATGACGTAGAACTTAACATCGAGGATCCGGATTACATCCTTCCTCTGCTTTCACCTGTTCTATCGTCCATCCATCGTTGGAGGGGATTTGTTCTGAGTGGGAAGCGCAACGAAGGGATTGGGATGGGAGGATTCGACATCACTCCTGAATCCCTGACCCACCTTCACCTTCACTTGCACGGTTTTGACCAAGACGAGTTTTACGAAGGAGAACCGAAAATTGCCTTCTTACCTATCAGTCCCGCGCAGAGAGCTAATTTTTCTCTGAACATCTGGGTGTCCACAGTCCCCTCTCCAGTGATTCTTCCACCCCTCCGTTTTGTGCACGTTACGATTGCCGAAGGTGGCGCAGTTGGTCCTCATACACAGCCTAAATTTATTCTGGAATTCCTGACTGCGTGTCCCGAGTTGGAGTCTTTCTACTTTTCAGGTTTCCCTCACGACGGTCCTGTCGACGGCCCTATCCCTCTAGTAAACCTCCCTAATCTTGTCACCCTTCACTTGAAAAGCACATGCTTCGCTCGGACCATCCTATCCTCACTAAACACTCCACGATTAGAGAATCTCTACCTATCACATTTGAACGTCGATTTCGAGCTTTATGGTCAATACAACGAGGAAGGAGACAGTGAGGATCAAGCACACGATTATTCGCAATCTCCCTCGAGTGACCGGGCGACAGGGATGGGCCTGCGGACGTTGATTAAACGCTGTAGCCCACCGATTCGCATCCTCGAGATGGATTTCTGCGACATGCGAACGAAGGATTTCATATGGGTCTTTGATCGCTTATCCCTCCTGGAGGATTTTTACATTGTCGCTTCGGATATGTCGAATAGGGTTCTCAGTCTCTTGCGGCCTGTGCCCCCACCAATCACGAATCTTATCCACGGTGTGAGGCTGAGATTGCCCAAGCTCCGCAGATTACGTTTGTTCAATTGTCAGCGTTTAAGTGGGAAAGATACTGTAAATACGTTGTCGCGACGTGTGAGGTGGACGGATGAAGAAGACCCGGAAAACACACTAATGGACGTGATGATTTCGGGTTGTGATGGGTTTTCTCAATGGGATCACTACGCTTTGTCGACGGTGTTGCAGGGTAGGTTGAAATCATAGGATGCGGGGCAGCTCTGCAATCTTTGGATGGTGCACCGTATTATTTTTAATTCCTTGTATTATACCTCTGTGCATCAGGATATTCATGCTCACATTTGTATGTCGCATTTTTGTTGTAATGTATTGTAACAGTATTGTAACAGTTCTCGTTAACCCAGGAGTCTATTCTATTCCTTTTGGATGGTTAATTGTAGCTCCATGATGGATAAGAGCGACTCCGCCTTTATCATCACCTTAGGCACCAACAATACAGTCTCACTGTCCTTTCGCAGTCACCCCCTGGATTGAATGCGTAACTTGTATTAAACCTTGTCCTGCAACCGATATCGATGTATGTCGAAAAGATCGAAATTAAAGTATATGCTCATACATGGAGTTATAAAAGTTGACTGTAGCCGATCTGGCATTTTTTGTGGGGCCATAGCCGACTGATGTGCTCCAGAGGAGAGGTTGTGTCAGGTTCCGTCAACGTTTATAATTCCTGAGACGCTAATTTCAATTTTTCCGACATACTACCCCAATGCGAAATTGCGACCAGCCCGCTTGAATTATACATATAAGCAGGGAGGTTGTCTTTGGGAATTCCAGCTCTCCAACACTGGCATGCGAACATGTACAGTTATTTTCACTATGTTTTGCCATATGTGAGTCGTGGTAACAACCAGAGTTAATTACTTTGAATGTTCTGGTTCTCACTTGGAATATTCGAATCGATGACATGGAGGTAGAGTGGGAAATTATTCCGAGTGAATGGACATATAAATTATGATAAGGATCTATAGCTTTATCTTGGCTTTATCGTAACTGTACGACAAATTCATCGCATTCAGAAGTCAAGATCACCCATACGCAACATGCTCAACAAAAATCTAAGCTTGAACAATTCAGAAGCTTTTTGACGTCTAAGTGAAAAGAGCTGGGTGGACTAAAGTCAGAATACTAGGGTCGTCCGACAACGCCAAAGATGCGGCCCGGAAATCTGTCGATCAAAGAGATCACGTCTACGCCACATTTCCTGTGATGGTAACTCCGAGTCAGTGAGTGGTGTCTAGTTTTATGGGTGAATTTGTGTTGTTGGATTGGCGGGTACACTGACAGTCTCGTTTATATCTCTGTGGTAATGGTCTCTTAGAGACTCTGGAAGACCTGTCTCGGTATCTCTTTTAAGAGGAACTTAATAGCAAGGTCTCGTTCCTTTAACGAGATCTACATATTTCTATGTGTCATGGGAAGAACATTTTATGTTTACCATCTCTGTACGGTACCTAACCAACGGCGTTAGATACACCTTTAACTTACATCACAAGAAACCTTGCCATTTCACCAGTCCAGTCGTTTGATAATGACGCGTCAAATTGAATCAGTCGTCAAGATACTTCTCAGGAAATACGCAAAAAATCACTCGATGCCCGAAGTGCCAGAGCTCCTGATATCCTATTGTTACATTAATCATCATGATTTATTTTGTAAATTCGGAATGCCATCCTTTTTTTTTCAAATCTGAGACCGAGAATCTGAGACTGGCAAGGACTGACACCGACGGGGCAAATGACGATTTCCATGAGGTTGTTAGGGGAAAAATAGTAGTGTGAAATTAATTGGTTTAAGCTCAACCTGCGTTTCGGAAATTTTCAGCGTCTTGAAGTGTACTACAAGACTTTTCTTCGTAGAAAAATCAGCAGAACAGCTTTTGAACTTGTGTCGATGCATCTGGTGGTAGATATTGTTCTTACTAGTATTATTATGAGACATAACCTTTTTCTTTTCCTGTGCATCACGGTAATTAATTTCTTTTTATTTCATTCAAATCTCCGCTCGTGGGTTCATGCCGTTGATTGGCATGGGAGACATACCTGTTGGCTCTGAAGGAACAAATACTTTTCAATTCTGGTTTCTTCAAAAGAAAAACTCGAAAGGAATGATTTGAAAGTTCAAGATCCGCAAACTTCCGCAAATGTGTTCGGCGAAGGATAACGCCGGATTCCAAATAAGGCAGTGGGCCTCCCTATCATTCGCGATTTGTGTTCATGTGCGCTTATATAAATCGTCGACCTTGGATTCGAGTACTACCATCGAGCCTGTGAGAGTCTTTTTCGTATACCAGGGGCCGAGAGGAAAATAAAATGAACCTACCCCGAAGGCGATCGATGATACGATTGCTCGCTGCCGTACCGCGTGGTCGGAACTTTCATTTACGCTCGGAAGCTGAAATCAAAGTTTCAAGTTGTTATTCCTCTCTTACCCGCTTAACCATTGAATCAAACGGTGAAGCATTTTCTGTAACAATACGTCCTGGAGCGTCGGTCGGATGAGATGAATGGTCATACAGAAAACCTTGTCACAGATTGCACTAGAACTGTCCGATTATATAAAACATGTCAAATGATCAATAGAGCCTTACGCATGGGATCGTAGCAAGAGGTGGATACTGATATCGGCTCAAGAGAAGAGCGAGCAAACAAAGCGCCGGGACAAAAAAAAAGTGGTTGGAAGAAAGTGAACCAAGGTCGAGATAGTCATGAGAAAAATAGTTCTATGAATTACATTGTGGTATTAAGTTGTAAGATACTTTGTCAAGCAAAACGTTATTACTGGTCAGATCTACGTGACCATGACACTTTGGGTTAGTTCGGTTCGGTGTCAATTCACGGGATAACTTCTTCACACCCATGCCACCTTATAAGTCCACTCTACCTGTCCCCCCATTCGTGGCCGCCCCGAGTCCCGTCCCTTTTTCTCTCCCTTTCCTCCATGACCACACAACCCCAATCCTTAAGGTATAAGCAAGGACAGCCAAAGACCTATCTTATCTCGGCTAAGAATGCGTTGGCCCTGCCTGTAAATCTTTTTATTCTTTAAAAAAAATCTTATCGTTGAATACATAAAATCAACAGTTCCGACTTTGCAATCCCCCACCATCAGCAGCAAAGGTTAGGTCGTTGAGTGGTGAGTGTGTTCTTTGATTTCATATTTATTGATCTTCATATTATCTTTCTCCTTTCCCTCGAAAGTCGTTCCTTTGTATAAAGTCCGTCTAGACGATGTTTTGAACCGTCAGCATCTTCCTCCACTAGGTGCGTTCCCTTCTGTTTTGCAAACTAGCATCTCAGGATTCATTATGTTTGCAGGTCTGAAGGATTTTGAGGTAATAGGAATACCAAAGGAATCATGGATGTTGATAACTTATAAGTCCGCAGGAATGGCTACTCTTCGTGGAATTGAGTCCAGAGAATCTGTGGGTTCCTATCTGCGTTTGTTTCATACGCAGATGTATATGACGCGTCTATCCCTCAGATACTTCATCCTTTGGCTTCGAGAATATAAGCGTCGGTACAAGCAATGGAAATCGCAGAATGATTTTCAGAAGACAGTGTCTGACGCTCATAAAATGATACTTGACGGATACTCAACCCAACTTGCCATGTTCTACGCTCGAGCAAAACAAACCTTCTTCACCCCCGGGTCAGACTACGAACTGAACCTGTCGTCCTCCATTCTGTCACCCTTTCACGCATCAGATGCACCCCCATATCCCGACCCGAGTGCGTTCATCCCAGTCGAAATCGAAACGCGTCGGATGCTTGATGACAGCTTGCGCCGGTTTGTTCAAGGCCAACTCAGCAATATGGGAAATAACCGTATTATTTGTGGCATCGTCGTAGGCTGTTTAATCTGCATCCTGACTGCAACTCCGGCTCTCACCGTGAATTTTGTGCTTGGTCATGATCGCTGGCTACGTCTGGTGGCATTGCCTGGGTTATTCTTTGGTCTATGGCTACTCGTCGCCTCTCTACATGGTGTCTGTCTAGGTATCTACGTATTTGGCGATCTGCGCCAGCTCAGACAATTTGAACTTGCTCGACCCGTAATATCGCAACCTGTGCCCCTTTCGTATCGTCCCCTACGTCCTGGAGTTCCGGGTACATTCATCAAACATAACTCGACTATGTTTGTTAGAAGGGAAAGGGTGGCATCGCTTCCCGGTGAACAACACCAGCTCCAAAGGATGCCATCCGATTCATCTGGAGTGACAGGTGGAACCACGCAGCAACCTCAAGCAGCCTCATTTGATGGTCATTTTTACATTTCACAAGCTTACTATGATGCTGACGAGGACGACGACTGCCATATGTATCACGACGAAGACAGAGACATTTGTGAGATTCCATCCATAAACGATTCTGGTTGGACACCCGAAGACGAACAGTCGCGCGACGCGCTGAACGTTTTCTTCAAAAGAGATACGAACGAGAATGATCTCAATTGTTCAGACGACAATGACGGCTCATCCTCCCTCTATACCGCAACTGCCACTTTCATCCACCCTTTCGAACTGAATAATGAGGAAGATGAGAAAGCACTCGAATGTCCCGAACAACTTCAACGAATTGACAAATTCGACTTTGACGCTTTGCCGAAGAGAAGCCGTTTTCGAGGACCTCGTCGGTTTGCTTCTGACTGTACCGATACGACGCCACCGCCTGTGGCAGTACCTAAACTGACCATTTCGTCTGTTGCCGACGCCGAACTTTCCTACAGTCCCATACCACCAACACCCACAACCGCCATGAGTTCGACGACGGTCACATCTCAAAATATGGATATCATCTTCCCTCCACGACTCAAGCTCCGTGTGCCAGACCCCCGTGCCCCTCCGCCCGCACCTCCAGCAAAAAGTTTTATTGTTCGTCGGCAGGAGGACTGCAGCGCGAAGCGGTTTAGGCTGCAACCTGGTTATTTGGAGAGCGAGAATCCTTACTCGGAAGACGATTCTAACAGACCACATTCAAGTAGTGCCTATTGGGCGTCGAACCAACCTTTACCTAGGGTCATGATCAACGAAGGGACCTCTCTGCCAAGGACCTCCGACGCCTCGGCCTCCACTGAAACCGACGTCAAGAAGGAACAGGAAACTGCTTCCAATGTCAAGAAGGAAGCCAAAGTTAAGATGAGATTCAAGAAAATCAGCGCCGTGCCTCCATTCAGGGCTCCGTTAACGAGGGTTCTGAGTCCCATCATCCAGAGAGGACAATGGGAGATCGTTATCCGTTCAGCAGTCATTGGCCTGCTGTTGGCTTGGATGGTCGTCGGGACCTTGTTGGCTGTTCCAGTGCGATGATGGATTATTTTTCCTTATCTTTTTTTTGGGTCGTTTGTTTCATGCTTTCATGTTTGTGATATCCCTCATCTTTCTTTTGTATCTTTCTTGAAGGGGTGAAAGATCTCTCCAAGCGTCTCACCTCGATTTCTGGCTCATCAGAAATGATTTGATTCCCTTCATTGAACTATTTCTGGTGATCCACACTGGACGTTTGCGTCTACGTTCTAATGTGGTTACCATTTTTGCTTCTGCTTTTTATCTTCACAGTCACATTGCAATTGTACTCTTCATTCATACCAGCGTCTCTTTCTGTACTTGTCTTTTGTCCAATGTAATAAAGTTCATCTTCCATCGTAGACATTCCCTCCTATCACCATCTATTGTTCCCTACACGTACACATCGTCAATTGTGTGCTTCCTCCCTTTTAAACGTACCACTCTTCGCTATCGTTATTCTGTACTCGTTACCATTTTTGCTATGTTTGTTAGCTCATGGCACTTGCCTCGCCCTATTACGTAGTTTGTTCCATAGAGAAAGAGTACTTTACGAAAGGCTGCAGTTTGTCATGGCAAAACCATCCCCTAAGTTCAATATTACAACATGCCAACCCCCAAAAAAAATTGCGCTGTAAAATGGTGGAGCAAGAGTCCCAGTATGTAGTTCACGGTGCAGCCTTTTTTTTTTGGGTGTGACACCTCATGAGGCACTGGGATTCCCTTCCTTAAGAAATTCTGAAAGGTAGATGAGGTAACTGGTTTCCATTACCTGCTAGTCACCAGCGACTTCATGTGTTCCTTTATCGTGCCACACCTTCCTCTTCAAAACGCAACGCCGGGTGTCAAATGGGGAATTACTTTATGTACATACGCCCTGAGGCCTGAAGGCCTGACGTGTTGACCTAGATATATATCACCTTCATAGAGGCCTGATCCTCAAATTCGCCCTCGATCAGAAACTCTATAGGAACTGGAAACCAGACTTCTTTCGTGGGTGCTCTGTACCTTCATGAATTTATCGTCTTAGTTACCTACCGTGCTGGCTCTTGCGAGTTGGCACAAGCCAGTTCAAATTTGTAGCTGAGTTGAAGTTATTTTGAGTCGGAAGAAATTTTCAAGAAATCACTGGCACAAACTCAGTTCGTCTGCCAACGTTGAAGCTTTATACCACTGGCTGCAGCAAGCACTGAAGCTTTCATTGATGTACATAAGTAAATTGCCCTGTCCGCCAGATTCAAAGGGTCCGTGTTACGGGATGGGACGTTCCAACCTTGGTCTTCCTTTGTCCCATTCAATAACAGAAATGACATGAGGTCAGATGCACAATTTTGCGATAGGTATTCCGGACGAGGGATATAAGGTACGTCGCACTGGCTCCCACCTCTCCGCTACTTCCTACCACACATGGAAGCCGAGCTGGTTGGCCTCGGATACCTTGAGGGGGATGGGGGACAGTTCACTGAGCGCATTTTTTGGGGATGACTTTGATTTTTTTTAATCAATTGGTGTCACTGGACAGCAATCTATGGCAGAAACACCTGCATATAATTTTGGAAGTTGGCATCGCTCTACTAATTATAGTGCATACACCTCCAGATCAATGATCAACTCTGTGGAACTGCAAACTTTGTATAACGTATTACCAAAAAAGGATACTCTTAGTCTGACAGATGGAATTGCCATTTACGGAAACACACTGTAATAGTCCCATCCCTAAGTTCAACTTGTTTTATTCCAGAATTCTATGCAGATAATTACTCACTGATGTATTTAGATTCGAGGACCCAGGACTTTTTCAAATTGGCACCGCGAGTGCTGTCGGCACTGGCAGTCTGGCACCTGGAAATTATAGCCAAATTACAGCTGAAGACCGAATTATTGTCATAGCTAACTAGATGCCCATTACACGACGAGTTGATGTTTATTTTACAACCTTGTGCGCTAGAGTCCACTCTGCTACTCAGTCCTGACGCAGTCAACTTCTTGCCATGAATGAGGGACACAAGTTCTGGGGTGCCCGCGTTTGCAGTGCGGCCTGGTAAACCTCCAGCTGTCATTACCGATAAGCATTTTAATTGCATTTTAATCCTAAAATTATGATAAACACTCAAAATTTCTGAATAAGGAAGTCAACTTATTTACTTTTTGGCCTTCCCGCGATGCAACTTAAGGTTGAAGCAAATGAGGACTCAATAGACGGCATGTCTACTTGTACGTCCGATATACAGCAGGAAAAACGCCATGATTTCGGGTCTCCACTAGTTGCAGTCTAAGTTGAATGGGGAATTCAAATAATCGCGTCCATCTGAGTCCATACGTACACGTGTTTCTATCCTCGCCGACAATGAGACAAATCCTGGCTGGTGACTCGTTGTCCTATATGATTCTTATCTTCTCGAAAGGCGGATGCACTGGCATGAAGGCGTGGCGAGTTTTATATGTGCAAATTAAATTCAGCAAAGTTAGATAAATTTAAACTGCATCGTGGATGCTTAACTAGTTTCGCGGGAAGTTCTGGATATGGATTGGTATACACCTGCCGAAGGAATATTACCGTGTTATCGTCTGTAAAGCCACAATACTATGTGGCATCTCCCGCGTGCAAGTGCCTTGGGGTATGTAACCAGGACTTCTGCTTATCTGAAGTCTATTGCATTGATATAAAAAACGACGTGACAGTTCTGTGCGGTACTGCTGGCTCATGGTTCGCGGGAAGCAAAAAAGTACTGGGTACTACGATGGTGCCAGCACCTAAATTGAGCCAATTGAGCAACACTCCGACGTTTCTATACAGAATGCTTTATGGGTGCCGTTAGTGTCAAGGTAAACGCACATCATTAACAAACACAACTCAATTCATCACTTACACGATACTGAGCGGCTCAGTTTAACTGTTCAATCTAACTAGCATCAATGCAAATTCGAGATATGAAAATTCAATCTTCCCCGATAGCAAGAGCGGCCCAATGGCACGTTTAGGGGGTACCGATATTATAAGCGACTCGCCCTCAGTGCTAGTGGCTAATCGCATATCCGACCGCCTGGTGACTCTGATATTATCACGACTAGATAACCGTTGTCGTTCCCTTGGTTTCTAGAAAAATACCAAGTTCCGCCACCATTTTTTTCTTGGAAGAAGAACAGGGAACAATGCCAAGTTTGAGCGCTGTAAAAAAATACTTCGCCATGTCGTTGGCTCCGAATTCTCCGAAACGGAATTCATCGTATGTAAGTGTCACTTGAAGGTTTATAGTGTTGATCATGATTATTTACCCCGAATGATCCACGAATTTTTCTTAATGGGTAGAGGCTTTTGGTTAGTTGCGGTGAATGCGATAGGATAAAGTTTCTCGACAATGCCGCATTTGTATGAGGCGTGCTTACAAGCTGTTCAGCCGACCGATCAGTAGTAGGTGTTCCACGAAAAAGCTTTGATGTGAGCTGTCAGGAAATTCATGGCTGCATAAGGCATTAAAAATGCTTATCTATCCGCCAGTAACCTCAGAAATTCATTAGACACGAGGGGACTGAAGTCAAACCGAATACAGATATCTATTGGAATTCTAACAACATCACAAAGGGAGAACAATTGTTTTTTTCTTCTCAATAACAAGATCACTTCGGAACAATCACGAGTTGTACTTTTTTGAGTAACTTCAATTCAAGTAGTAAAATCACAATCAAAATCTACATCACATCCAGTCTCCGTCGTGCTCAAGTAAAAACATGATCCACCTCAGTCGACTCGCCCAGTTCAGGAAAGTAACAGACACCCACGATCTGTAAGAGTGTGCCTCGTTGCGGCCTTTATTGGAGAGGTAGACTGATCAGGTATCTGTATTGTCAAAGATTAAATTCAATACTTTATCGATCAGGTCAAATATCAGATATGTACTAGTTTTTCTTATCGATACGTATTCTGTTCGGTTACATAAGTATCTCAGTATGAGTACCTTTCATATGTTTTATATGCATCTGAATTGTGATCTTGTCAATTGTAGACAGATACTCCTAGCTCTGAGCAACCCTTAAAGAACTAAATGCACTTACTATGGACGCCGAATAACTTATAATTTATTGATCCAACAAGACTTTGATGACAGTTAAAAAAAAAAAATAAACAGTCGTGATGTTATGCCTACATTGCTTGTCAGGGGAGATGATCTTATTACTATCGTAATTTTGCGTAAAAAAAAAAGGTACATGCGTTGACACTGTTCTTGGTCATGATGTTGAAAACAAAAAAATAAAGTTGCCATATGCCAAAAAAAGAGTAATGAAAAAAGCCACAACAAAGAAGAAAGCTGTAACGGGGAGGAGAAACCCACACGCTGTAGACGCATGGTGGTAAAAACAAATCACGAGTACCGTTTTCTCGGAACTCCATGTTGTGGCGTCTATAGTGAAGTCATTCTTTGTAGTGCGGTTGGAGTAAGCCAAGGTGGATAAAAGTTTTTTTTTTGTGGGTGTTCTCATCACTTGCTGAGAAACGAGCCGATGGCGGTTTGCCGGGCGATACATGCACGGTGCTTTGGAGCCAACATTCTCATGCATGCGTGCGTGTGCGTGCGTGTGCAATGTGATTTTCTAAGGGTGACAACTCGCTTTCTTCAGAGGTTTGCGTGCGAGTCGCAAAAGAATTTTCCAAGGGAACACGCCCTTCCTGGGCTTGAAAGTGACCGACGCGCATTCGGGGCGTCGACTCTCCCAAGAAGGAAAAAAAAAACACCACCAAATCGCTCTCAACGCCCATCCCCGAATCCACCCGTCCATTTCTGATCAACCCACTTAGTATCAGCGCTCTCACTCGCGCTCGCAAAAAATCCATCGCTCTCATACATCGCCAAGAATGTGTTCAAGTGGATCAACGCCGATCTTGATATTTTCTCCGCAAGCTCCCTAGCATCTTCCAGGATGCCTTCCATACCGGGCTGGTGGTTGTCTGTGATAGCTTCTGCCGTGGTCAATGCGCGCGTACTGGTGTAAAGGTCGATTTCAAGGCGAGGGAGACTTGAATGTGTAGCAGGAGCGGAGGTCGGGAAAGTCGTCGGAGTCGAACAACTGCTGGGCGATTGACAAACATCGGCCTCCTTAAGGCCCGGAGAGGGAACGACTGGCGAAGGGTTGTTGGTTGCGGAAGCGATAACTGTCGGACTAGACGCAGCGGTAGCAGATTTTGTTGTAGTAATAGGAGTTGTCGAATCCATCCCTCTTGTTCCAGAAGAAGGAAGTCTAAGCGTTCCGTTCGCGGCAGCTGCCAGCGATGTGACGTCCCTGCCAGGGTACGCGAGAGAGACGACTAAATCGAACAACACCTCCCGCATGCGGTTGTGCAAGAGTACGCTCAGCGTCGAGCCGGGTTGCATGTTTGCCTCAACCCAGCGCAGGGCAATGTTCAGGAGGCGCTTTTCAGGTGGTTCCCCAATCGTCGGGAATGGCGAAGCATTGTCCTTTTGTTGTCCCACTCGCGATGTTGCCTTTGCTCTCCTCAAATCCGAAGCCTTCTTCGCCACCTGCAGAGCCAAATCCGATCTTATACTCTTCCTCTGCTCAAAATCTTTCTTTTGCTTCTCGCTCGCTCCTTCCCCAATCTCGGTTGGGATGAAACAAGCGCTCATCTTCGCAGGGCCGATGTCCAACAACTCCTGTCGAAGCTGCAACATGTCATCGTCGTCCATACCCCTCAAAGGTTTCGTTGGAGACCCTTCTCCTAGATCAATGAACGAGAGTTGGCGAAAAAGGAGCATGAACATATACAAGACTGTCACATCCGCTGCTTCGGTGCTGAAGTTTGCCAGGCGACTTTTATCGAGGTAGAGCGTTTCGGGTTTGGAAACGGTCGGAGGGAAGAGTGGTGAAACGGGAGACGTAGGCGTCGGAGGTAAAGAGGCAACGGGTGTTGAAGGAAGGGACAAGGCCGAGTTGGATGCGGACGACAACCAGGGATCAAAGACCGTGTCGACGAGGCCTCTGAGCACGGCAATGTAAACTTGTTGATTTCTCGTCATCTTTTTATAAAAGATGTCTTCTGGATAAGCGGGGTGAGAAATGGGGTCAACCCTTTGGATAAGCAAGTTGTGCGCCGAGATAAGCCAGTCGCGAGTCGAATTGAGCGATGGCTCTGGTCCAAAACGCATTTTGAAGGCTTTAATTTCGAATGAGCCCGTATTGCGCAGAAGCCAGGGACGAAGTTGAGTGAGCTGGTGATTTGCGATATCCTATAAACAGCATGTTTTTTTTTTTAGCCAAGGCAAAGATAAGACGGGAATTATTACAAACCAATTTCATTTGCTCTAGCAATTCCAAACAAGCACGAAACGCTTTTAGGCTTTCCAAACCAGGTTGTTGGGCCAGGCGTACCAAATCATCAACACTGCGGTCGCGCATGGGCGCACAATGATTTTTCAACATTTCTCCGATATGGATAAAGAGTCCCGCTGGATCAAAGACCTTGTGAGTAAGTTCTTGATAGATCAGCGCAGGGTCAAAAATGTCCTTGATGTACGCCGCATGTTGAGAATGCTCTTTTGCTTGCTCTCTGACATCATTTGGGTTAGAATAGACGGCAGTGTTGGAGAGTGGCTGTATGACGAATAACATGACCTCAAGAAATTCCGTCAGAAGCATGTGCACACGGGAAGGCATGCGGATGGTGTAGGCGGTGCTTGAGAGCAGATATGCGAGGGGCGCGGGTGGCGGTTCGGGACATCGTGAGCACATGCACACGGTTTTGAGCGGCTTTCCGGACCTGTATTCAAGGGTAATACATGTACAGCCCGTTTTGACCTCCTCCCAAACAGCGTTCCAGTACTTTTCAGACAGATCGCGTTTTCGGCGGGGTCTGAATTGAAGGCCGGAATCGAACAAAAGGTCATGACCTACATTTTACACGTCGACCAAAAATAGGAGGTTAGACACTAAAGCACGGAACAAGTGAGAGAGAGACAACGCACGGAGCATAGGATTGCGAATGATGACATCCAGATCCAACTCCCTGAGTGTCTGACGGTTGATGAGAGGAGTGGTAGACGGAATATGAGGCGAAGAATAATCCGGCTGAAGAGAATTCACAACGGGCGTAGTAGGAGTAGCGGGTGGTTTCTTAACCGGTGGTGGACAGGGTCTCTCGCGAAGCAAAGAACCTGAAGAGGGACCAGGGTCAGAATTTGTGACCACAATGCCAATATCCTCAATGTCACTGGGAGTACGTAGAGGAGAGTACATTGTAGCGGAAGTACGATGGAAAGGGCTGGTGGTAGCATGGAGAGTATCTATACGAGGCCGCTTTGCACATTTGCCTGAAGGCAGACGAGCGGCTACCTCCTGTGACCAGGTAGGAGGATGAGTGGGATGAGGGTTGGCAGCCACGACGGCGGGACTGTCCTGGGTAGCAGAGTCAGCATTGTCAGAATGGTGATGGTCGTCGACAGAGTCCAGCTTGCGTTTTCTCTGGTTGAGGGGATGCATGTGAGTGTCGGCAGAAAGGGCACTGGGAGAGCAGATGGGCGGTATATAAAGGCAGAATTGATAGACTAAGGGGCGCCAGGAATGAACACATGGTGAATTCCCAAGAATGGACTCTGGCCAGCGTACTCGTTTAGTTGTGCAGCTCTCCTCTTCGTGCTTTACGGAGATGACCGTGGTACATCCGTTGGTTATCACACATCGACCAACACGTTTCAGTACAACCATCTCACACATGGCTGGCTCTGCGCAGTTATCACCGGACCCATTATCTCCCATTACTTTTTTATTATTTATTCCATACCAGATCTACACATTCAAATGATCTTCAAAAAGGAGACTTCCCAAACCCGGCTTTCTGTCCTGTTGCACTGCTCCTTCCGTGTCATCCACATCTGGATGAAAATAAAACAAATTAAATGTCCCCGTCCGTTGTCACTTTCATTAATTCACCTTCATATCTGAATCAGGTTTTCCTCTGCCACTTCGGTTCCGGGTGCTGTCCGGGCTTTCTTAGCCGTACCACTTGGCTTCCGCCCATAAAATTCTGCAATTATCTTCGGGTTGATCCGGTTAAGCTGTTCTTTAGGGAAAATCCTAAGCAGTGACCATGCTAGGTCTAGTGACTCAAAAATAGTTCGGGACTCGTAGGCACCTGTGACATTGGAAATTGAGTGTCTCCGTCCACATCCGGCAACGGTAAACGAATCTACCTTGGCCCACAAATTGATGCTCAAACTTATCAAGAAACTCGAGCGCAAGCTTGTCCTCGGCTGAAAGCGCCTCCTCTCCAACAACTGCTTTCATTGCCGCAGCATCACGTCCAATAGCATACTTCGCATACTAGAACGGCCTATTAGTATTAATACCAAGCCAAAGTCTACTAGTCAAGCTAAAAATGCGCACCAATTGATTCGAGACATCACCGTGATCCTTCCTAGTCAGCTTCTCTCCGATTGCGCTCTTCATAAGTCGCGACAATGATGGGAGTACATTAATCGGTGGGTAAACCTGTCTGTTGTGAAGTTGTCTGTCCACAAAAATCTGCCCTTCAGTAATGTACCCAGTCAAGTCAGGAATAGGGTGCGTGATATCTATGAAAGGAAGTTAATTATGCGAGTCAGTTACAACAAAGAACCACATATAAAGAGTAAAATAGAATTAATTGTTCATTGAAAAAAATTGGCCTGCGGACTTACCATCATTAGGCATTGTCAGAATGGGGATCTGTGTAATGGACCCGTTCCTGCCTTGCACTCGACCAGCACGTTCATAGATAGTGGATAAATCCGTATACATGTAACCCGGATAACCACGCCGTCCCGGCACCTCTTCACGGGCAGCAGAAACCTAAAATGAAATGTCCAAACTCCTGTTCTCCAGAAAAAGGGAGAAACTCAAAAATACCTCACGTAGTGCATCTGCATACGACGACATATCCGTCAAGATAACTAACACATGCTTCTCCAACTGGTATGCATAGTACTCAGCAGTGGTCAATGCAAGGCGGGGCGTGATAATGCGTTCGATCGTTGGATCGTTTGCCAAGTTGAGGAAAAGCGTGACTCGATCGAGACTTCCATTAGACTCGAAATCCTCTTTAAAAAACCTGGCAGTTTCCATGTTCACACCCATAGCAGCGAACACGACCGAGAAGTTATCTTCATGTCCATCATGTACATCTTTGGTCGGCCGCTTGACTAGACCAGCTTGCCTCACAATTTGGGCGGCAATCTAAGCGAAATGAGCCTATGCCGTGCATGCTCTACGAATGGTATGATAGGAGAAAACGTACCTCGTTGTGAGGCAGACCTGCAGCAGAGAAGATGGGGATCTTTTGACCACGAGCAATAGAGTTCATTACGTCGATCGTGGAAATTCCTGTCTGGATCATCTCCTCAGGGTAAATGCGGGAATATGGATTAATGGGAGATCCTGCAAAGCACAAAAATGATTCCAACATTTCGGATACATGTATCTCTTTAATATCCTAGACACACCATTAATGTCCAAATAATCTTCCGCAAACACCTTCGGTCCATTATCAATTGGATTTCCCGAGCCATTGAAAATTCTTCCGAGCATGTCTTCCGCAACGGGAAGCTTCATGCTGCTCCCCGTGAACTCAACGTGCGTTGATTTCACATCCACTCCAGAAGTGCCCTCGAAAACTTGGACAATCGCTTTTTTCCCTTGCACCTCGAGCACTTGACCGCCGCGTTTTGTCCCATCCGGTAGTGTGAGTTGGACAATTTCATTATAAGACGGAAACTGAATTATTCGGCTTGAAATCAGCCATCTCCGAGGGGTAAGACTTCAAGGTTTACCTTCACATTATCGAGGACGACCAGGGGACTACGTAAAATAACACCATAACAACCCTGCATGAAAACTCGTTTAAACTTCGAACTCACCCATTAATGGCAGAAACCGTCCGATAATCTAGGAACACCCTCTATCTCAGTAAATGGTGTCGTCCATTCGACAAAAGCGTTATATACATACCAAGGTGAGGTTTAATCCTGTACTCTTTGGTAACAGCAGCAGCATTTATCTGCGCCAATTCTTTGTCGCTGAGTCTGGCGTCGGGTGTCATTCTTTAGCGATGATCTTTTCTCAAAGCGTTCTTGAACGATCGCGTCGTTAGGAGAGTCGAACCCAACAATTTGGTCGGCGTTGAGAAGTGAAATAATATTGGAAAGTTTACTAATCTGCTCCTCTCTCGAGTTGAGGCAAGGCGCGAAACGAGAGAACACACCAACAGGGTAAGCGACCCATTGATCGTGGCGCTCTGATTGGCTCATCACATTTTCTCACACTCGATTGTCCTTCGCAACGATGCCGTATGTCAGTAAAATTGAAATTTATTTCCAGTTAATAGTCGAGAGGCTGACATTCATTCTGGGAAGTGAAAATAGTAACTACATTATTCGCCGCTTTTTTGATGTTATTGATATCTCCTGTCGACCTATGCAGAGTTCATACCAGGATTAAAATGTATCATACAACACTCACCATTCAGTCTCTAGTAGAACATTTTCTAGTGCGTCAGTTTCAAAATTCATTTCCGTACTTTGAAGCGTAATGTAAACGTATTCAGCCGCATCCGCTCGCACCTAAAAAGGACATTTTAATGAAAGAAAACGATATGACACAAGAGCGTTACCCTCGGAAAAGCATGCGCCAAGAAGCTATACAGTAGATGAGCCTTCTCAATCCTAAGTTCGTCGAAGGTCAGAAGATGTACGACGCTATCAAATACAACGAAGGGTCCATTAATCGTGGGTTCATGAAACAACGGAAATGAACAAACATCTTCATCGATTCATGAATCCTCTGGACGCTCTTGATTTTTTCAATGTTCCTGGAAGTCATATCCAAGAGGATTCTTAAGCTGCATAAATTAATCATCTAACTAATCCACTGATACAGCACGCAGAAGGAACTCGCCTCTTCATTCCCTCGACTTCAGTGGGAAATTGCCTCAAGGAATCAGCCTCGAGTAGTAACACAAATGTTTGAAAAACAGGGATGACGACGGCGTTAGAAGTCATGTTGCATTTCGCGTGGTTAATCAAATCCGACACGAGCTCCAGCAGGCTACGTGCATTTGTCGGAGACTTGACAATTGGTAGGGACTGAGCAAATTGGACAAAGCTAGTTGACACGGGTTTTTGCTATTTGGGTCATTGCAAATAATCACACAATGTGCTTCAGTATAGGGAATGGCTACTTACAGTACTGTCTGTTCTGCTTCCAATGCTGAGGACAATACCCGAAAGGACCGGTTTGCGATACTCTGTTATCTCCAAGAGACGAATAGCACGGGGAAACAGCCAGTTCGTATCGTTCCAGCCATGTTGCTCCTCTGAGGCCCTATCGAGAGAATTCAATCAAGCATTCATTAGAAATAAATGGACACTCACGTCCGGAACAATTCTCTTAGTAACCCCAAACCGTGCAAACGCCATTGTTCCAAACCAACACCGTCAGGCAAGGTCATATCCAAAAGTTTCATGAAGGATTCCCCGGCTTCCTGCCGAACGTTATCCAACCTCTCCACTCCCTGTTTAAGCACCCCGGCAACGATCGCATGAAACTTTTCATATGGTAAATACTGCCCTAATTCGCCCGCAATCGACTCATTATTAGCCCGTGACTTGGATTCAAACACACGGAAAAGCAGGTCGGAAATTTCAGTAAGACCCTGCATGCATGCGATTCGGACCCACGATCCGACATCCCCTCTTTCATCTATCGTGTAATCATGTAACCCTCCTATGAGGGCATCGAGTAGTGCATTTACGACGTCATATGACACTACTGCAAGTATGTGCAAACGGAGTAAGGCCATGAGCATTCTCACCCCGATAGGGAATATACAAAGGCAACTTACTTGATGTCAGATCATATGCGACAATTGCAAGAATGCGAGGCATCGCTTGGAAGCAACTACGCCGCGTTTCCACACCAACCTTGGACTATTGATTTAGTGATATTCAAGTCATAATTAGAGAAGATTCAACTAGCATGGCAGTTTAATAAAAGAACTCACCCCAGGTTGCACCCCGTCGAGAAGGTAATTAAAGGCTTTGGGAAGATTCGAAAGGTGGGTTGCCCAATTGATTACGCCGAGTAGTCGTGCAAGACTTTGCTGCATGAGTGGCGTTCCACGCCTCAATTCCGCGATTAACGTGGGGATGGACAGTTGTATATCAGCCGACAGTAGTTGAGCGAACGAGAAAATTTTACTTATCTAGATATATCTACGGTACAATCTGCTAACTTGCTGACTTGAGCCAGCGCATCAGCAGCAGCTTCTTGAACACTTGCATGGCGATGTTTTAAACCCATTTCGATTATCCCTTTCCACCCAGGGACTGAGGTTTTCTCTGCCAATTCAATCTCTGTCAAGGTAATGGAGTTAGCTATCAGTCGGCAGGCAGCGGCAGCAATGGCTTCGTTTCTTGTGGTCGTCAAGTATTTCCCCGGGACATGGATTAGATATTTGAAAATCTGCAAAATCCATATCACTTTGAAAAGGGGAAATTATAGATTTGTACTTAACCTACATCACGTAGTCGCCTTTCCAATTCAGAAGGTACCCTGGTTGCATCCTTATGCGCAATAGCTATTTCAGACAAAGCAGACAGGGAACCATGTACGTCTGTCGTGTCAAGTGACTTCAAGAGGTAAACCTAGCATTTTTCTTTAAAGGTGTAATAAACAGCAAGTAAGTTCATACCGACCAACTTGTTAATAGCCACATGGGTAAGTCCACCAAGGTCATGAGCACATATTAGCCGTAATGACTGCGCGCCAAGTTCCCTCATGGTCAAATCCCAGTGGCGTATTACGACGTCCAGAAGGTGATCAAAAAGGAATCTCCTATACTCTGCATACCTGAAAATGAACCATGATCCCTTCGTGTCATCAAACTAGTGAAATGCATTGGGTTTTGGGCTCACAATGCAACCTGGGGTGCAGCAATTAAAAATGCATGTTTGCGAATACTGACAGAGTAGAAATCTGTTTTGCCCAACACGTCGATGCCGTGTGGAAATAAACTCTGTTATGATAAAAACGTTGCGTGAGAAGCACTGCAGGAACTCTTGAGGAAACCCAAAAAGAGAGAGATTCATGCCCACCGTTCTACCAACATGTTCTTGGAATGCTGCACTAGCTGCACGTCGAATATGTACTTCTCGATCAAAAAGAGCGACAGCCATAAGTCTTTGTGCCAGTTTTTCTGCATGAGGCACTAGGGCATTGTTATTCTGCGTTCGAGCCAGCGCCCATAAGACATATGCAGCGGCGTCGCGAACATTGGACCCTATGGAGTGAGCACCCTTTCGAAGATCGAAGTACAAAGCCTACAAAACCAGAGATGGTATATTAAGAATCTCAATTAATGTGATACCAGTCAATAAAGATGAACCAACTTTTGATGACCACTCGATCAACTTGGGGAGATATTGAGGTCCAACGAGACTTCGACGAGCCATTTCGGCACATGCCAGACACGCACCGTGCCATGTGCCTTCCGCGACGGAAGGAAGGTCGTAGAGCATTGATGCTGCCATGGAATGAACTTCAAACAACGCCAACACAGTTTCAATGACTTGGTTGGCAAAGTCCTTCGGGAGACGTTCAGCGATTCTTGCAATACCTTTAGCAGCTGACCAACGGACAATCGTGTCCTGACGACGATTAGAGAGGCTAGTGGACCCAATGTCAAGTAGTGTACCTTGTCCTGTAGAGCCCCGAAGAGCTGCTCCAATGCCTCTTCCACTTCACTCGGAGCATCAAAGTCCTCTGAGTCTTCCGTGATAGTTAACGACTTGTCCCCCACAAGCGTTCGAACTACAAAGCAAATCTCAGCCGCACTCCAAACCGAAACGGAATCGTTTTAACGGACCATCCATCCTCTTCATATTTGCCCTTCCTGGAAGCAGTCTGAGACCGATTCTCGAGGCCAACTTCGACCGATACTTCCTTACGATGGTGTTGACTGATATTTTTGTGTCTTGAAGAATTCGAGTAATCGACATTAGTTCGACGACCTCTTGCTGGACCTGTTCCGCCGATCCTGACTTGACAACCTCGCAGAGTACTTGTAGAATTCCTAACGCCTGGATAAGGTGCGCCAAATTAATCCAAACCTGATCAAGTTATTCGAAAAAGGCCAGGATCAACTTACCATCATAATATCGTTGGTATCGGTTAGAAAATTCTGTGACCACACGACGTGATCATGAAGGCCTAACCCAGTGTCCTTTCTATTGAAGTCGGTACCTTACTTGTGAAGATGCACGAGTAACCCACCTCACATACAACCTTGAAAGCAATAGTGCGGCACCTTCTCTCTCTACTCCAGCTCTTCCAAGATATCGTTTCGCTAGAATCTCCAAAGAATTGGCCGTACGGCCTGTATGCACAGGATCATCAAATTGAACCAAATCAAACGGGATGACGCAGATGATATACAACCAAAGCAAGATGATATATCGAAGAGTCCATTGGTCGGGGTGGTTCAGAAGGCCGTCAGGAACTTGTGCAAAATCCAAGATAATGGGTAAATCAGCAATTTCATGAGGGAAAAATCTAACTATTAGGTTATCAACCTATGTCTAGCTGCAAAATTTTTCGAGTTGACTTACTAATCGTTTTATAACCCCTGAACTTTGTGTAGTAGTAGAGCAAAGTAGAAACGCGATTGACGCGCACGGAGGAGCTAATTTTCGAAGGATCCTCGATGACGGTCCTAGCGTAAGATTTTAGATGTTCAACTACAGGCGTTACGAGTTCTTCGAGGAAGGGATCCAGTAGATAGGATTGTTCTTGATATTCAGCGAGCTGCAGAAAGTAATCAACAAAGATTGCAGAAAAATAATGTAGGGCACACCGTAAAGGAGAACCTTTGCTCTGCCCAATCTTCATCCTTTTGCTCCTCATCACTCGGTTCGCGAAACAAATCCTGGTTAAGGATAGATTCCTGCCATTTCTTCAGATCTTCAAATCGTTCAAAAGTTGCATAAATTTTTCCTTCGGACGAGTCGTCTGCCATACTTCCTGAATCTAATCTGATCAACAGTTATTGCGCTGAACAACGAAAAAGCGAAAGTTCGAAACGGGTGCGGCCCGAAAAAGGGACCCATTTGAAGCTCGGGGTCCTTCTCATTGAAATAAGGAAACCATGTGGCTCCGAAAAAAAGGTTTCCGTCTGGTCTCCATTTCCTCTGACAGCCAGTATTGCCACATGATATTCAAGTCAATGGAGAACTCCCGCCGTTCCCACGAGAGCTTAAATCTCATACGACAAACTCGGAGGAATTACATAACTGTTTGCGAGAAACTACTGGCCGGACAACATTCATGCGATGCCAAATACAGAAGAAAGGACGAGCACGGGGAATGCACAAAATGTCGTCATCTCTTACTGTAAATCGCGTGTTGATAGTTCATTATTTTCTTCTAATTTCATGCTGAGCGCAAAATAACACTTTCTGATGGCACCGCTCGATATGGATATTGAAAGACCCCGAGGATTATAGTCGTCGGCGTGTCCGCCTAACACTTCCCCTCAGTTAACCTCGAGCCCACACTCTCAATCAGTCTTAAAGCTGAAGTTCAATATCTAGCTATGGCAGCAACGATGATAAACGGTCGCAAGAGGAAGAGACTTGAAACATCAGAGGAAGTGCGTCAATGACAAGCTATTATCTTCATTGAAACAAATGAACACACTGTAATAGGATGTCAGTGTTCGGATTGGTGGCAAGATTGCACGTAAATACACCTTCCTGCTAATTGCTTTGTCTGAAATACTGGCTTCTCAGCATCATGAGAAAAAAGAGGTTCACAAAGCTTTAAAGAAAGCGAAGGTCTTTGAAACGCAGAAAGTTGTCAAAAAGCTGAAAGATCTTCGGTATGATGAAGTCTTCTTTTAGTTGAATTCGTCAATTCACGACTTTTTCAAGGAAAAAGAATGCTGAAAAGAGAGATATTGAAACTGTTGAAGCAGAACTCTTTTCTTTCAAAGTACGTTTCCTGTTTACGCTCGTTCTGGACTTTGCTAATCCATCATCGTAAGAACGTCGACCACGACGCTATTGGCAATTCTGCTTTTAGATCTAAACTCCTTAAAGATTTCACCCTGCGCGTCAATGAAAACATCCTCACTTACATAAAGGAGGAACTGGATTCCAACCTCATGAAACCCGGGGAAGCAGGGACAACACTTGCCAGAATCCAAAGTCGTCTGCTGAGCTCCAAGGTTTTGGCCGCTCAAGTGTCTGTCAGTGTCGAGTCACTCAAGTTCTTAATTGACCCATCGGTCAAACATCAGACAAGCGAAAATTCTGCTACCGCTAAGATGTCAAATAAAAAATTCCAACCACCAATCTCCGAAGGTCATGAAATGCCGGATCTAAACGCTGAAGATGCTGGGTGGGAATCTGGAACGATAAATGGGCAAGAAGATGATGATGATAAGGAATCCGTCAGCTCAGAAAGTTCTATTTCCGACAGTACAGACAGACCGGTGGAACAACAAGAAGTTTACTCGGAGGATGGTTCCAGCAGCGGCGATGATGAATTGAGGCTTAAACCGATCAAATCCAACCCTCGCCAGGTTACAGAGACAAAACCGAAAGAGAACTCGGGCAATTCTCACTCTACTTTTCTTCCCTCTCTGTCTGTTGGTTTCATCAAAGGATCGGATGATTCAGATCTCGACGAAGAAGAGGCAAAGGAAGCAGATATGCCAAGAAAAAACAGACGAGGACAAAGGGCACGACGAGCGTGAGTTTATTGATAAAGTCTCTGGCGGATCTTTATTACCCCACGTATTCATCCGATAGAATCTGGGAGAAAAAATTTGGTCGGAATGCAAACCACAAGAGGAAAGAAGCTGAATGCGCCGTATTGGCTAAGAAAAAATTCTCAAAAGATTACAATACTGTTATCACAAGCCCTCTCACGATCCGTCAAACAGGGACAGACCCTGCCGACAAAGAGCGGACGAAGAATTCCTCGCAGAACAGGCAAAAGGAGCGGCGTATTCAAGTTCCGAGTCCAGAGAATGATAAACCTCTCCACCCTTCCTGGGAAGCAAAACGCAAGTTGAAAGAGAAGGAAAGCGGAGGCATTGTGCCCAGTGTAGGAAAGAAGATTAAGTTTTAGATTAGAACTTTATTTTCCATATAATTTGGAGAGTAGCAAATGAATCTATGACAGAGGAAAAAACTACAAAAACAGGATATGACGACGAGAGAGAATACATATGAGAGATAACTATGAAATGGTCAAAGCAAGAAAAATGCACTGTAGATACAGCAAAGTAGATAGCAATGAGTGTCAATTTTTTGCAGACCAGAGTTTTAGAGATCAGGTGGACAGATATGTCGTTTGCCAGCGACCAAACGACATGTCCGAGAACACCACATTACCCCGCATTTACCGCAACGGGGGTAGTCCTGACCAGGTTTCTTACACGTTGAGCAGTACACCATTTGAGTACACAATCTTGACTCCTTCTCAAGTTTTGCAAGGACGGGGTGGAGATCGGAAGAATTGACATCACGACTCGCCTTGGTGGGAGACGATGGCGATATTGGAGAGCCTTGATAGCGTTTCTTCTGCGCTGGGAAGGCGCGGGTATATGTCACTGGTGATAAGACGTCGTCGTCGTCGTCAAATAATAGATAAGAGGGTGTTTCTTTGAATGTCACCCGTCTCCGTTTCCCAGGGGAACGAGGAATTATGGTCGTGTGACCATTAGCGAAGCTGCGAAGGGTGTTCGCCGCGGACCGCACTGGGATAAAAGACCCGCGTGCCTCTTCATTTTCTGGGCGAGGAGAGACAATGGTTGGCGAGGCAAGCGTTTTGGTAATTTCAAACATTGACCGAGATGAAGCCGTGGAAGAAACGGTCAACATAGACATAGTTCTTGACCTAGGTGGACGAAGGGGTCGTTCCGTGAAAGTCTAAAATCAACAACCGAAATTTCGCCATTGAGAAAGATACATTTTGATTCTGGAAAACACCCACTTGGAATTCACCCATATCGTATCTTTGAGAGGATCGAGACATGGATGTCAAAATTTTCTGGATATAACGAAGATAAGATTAAGCCAAGAATACAAAAGTATCATAGGTTTCTTGACTTACTTGAGTAAAATGTTAACTATTGGAAGGAAGAGAAAGAGGATGCGGAAAACAACGGTGCGGCGACAAGATGCGTACTTATGGCTGAGGTGATAAAAAAGTGAGATCAATTGCAATAAATACTCGGGCCTTATAAATGCTTCGGCCGTGACTGGGTTCAATCAAGTATCCGGGGTCCAGAAATTGAGATTCTCCAATGTTAACCACTCTATGTCATTACAGTCCATTTCTGAATACCTGGTAGAGGCGTCAGCTGTGTCTGGAGGAACCTTGTTGTCAATTGGCCATTCTTTCGGCGCAGTCTTACGGTCCTAGGCCTTGGCTCTGGCGTTGAGTTTAATGTCTATGAACTTTGCAACGTGAAACAGGTCTCAATGATGCAATGCATGAGATCATGGTGTCTAATATTTTACGCACTGGGGGTTGTTTCTTCGAGGCTCTTACTGCTGCAGCCAACACATACACACCTCGCGGGTTACGGCAGGAGCGTTTGGATCTTGCTAGTCAGATCTCACTCTTGGTCTGGCAGCTGACTTCACCGTAACAATGTCTCCCACGAGAAGTCTGAATGGAAAACCTTTATTGAACGCCGTTGATAATCAGATGAGATGGTAGCGTGACCTCCAAGGCTCCAACTTGTTCGTTACTAGCTTATAACCGGCGACTCAGAACCAAATTCCTGACTGCGATGACGACTCAAAAGTCAACCTATAAGTTTGAAAGAACAAAGCTAAGGTCAAAAAATTCCACCCCAGACTTACCTCTATGCCGCTCTTCGACCATAGGTCTATATAGTTTTGTCTGCGGAACTTTACACGATTCAAAACATCACGTAAATGCCGGTCGTGTGACTACGGTTGTCGCCCCGAAATTACGGCGGAACTCCATAGCCAGGGCGGTAATGCTGCCAGGAGCCTGGTGGGTACACTGAAAATCAATTGAAATTTTAGAGTCTAGATTTTATCGGCATTTACTTGATACGAAACAATAATCCTACCCTGCTTTCGGGGTCCTTTGCCTCGATAATAGCGATCGTCATAGTTTATCGTTCTACTGAGCTCTCTCACATCATGGGCGCTTATCAGGATGGCCCTTAAGCGCGTTCATCGGGTTTTATGTAACTGAAATGTAAGGACACTGTAGGGTTGAGTACTGGGTGCTTTACTAGGCTCGAAAAATACTTGATCGTCACAAGATTCTGGCTCAATTCTTGTCCCTGGACGAGATGCTCCGTGGCAAAGAAATTGGACGCCTTTCGGTCCGTCGGCATTCTTAGTTTCGCAAATCTGAGGCCAGGTAAAGACGTTTTTCATCTAATACGACTTCTGCTCTATTTGTGGTACACACTCTACTCACGCAAAATATCACTCCTTTTCGACCAACTGCAATCTATATGGGTCTTCTCGTGAAGTTGATCAGTATGAAGTATGAAGTCTGGTCTGATTGATTCCCCGGTCCGAGGCTGTTCTTTTCTCCCTTGGTTGATGTCTGGTGTCAGACGGGGCATATCCTTTTAACGATAAAAACATTTGCGTCTTTGCTCCAGCCGACACTGCCAGGTCACTCACACTCTAGTGATTTAGATGTGCTTGCGCATGTCATGCTGAGTAATTCGCGACGAAATAATTGATTTTCTACCGACTTCCAATGTAACGACACCCCGCCTCCATTTGCTTTGCATTCACTGGCCATAACTTGTCAATCGCCGTGATGACTCCTATTATTTCTGGACTCTATATCAGTACTTGAGCCAACAGCTTCTTGAATCGGATCGTTTCGCCTCTTTCTTGCTTCTTGGAGAATGCGCATTCGGGCTGCTGGTTTGTTTAAGTCCTTGCAGATACGAACAAGTATCTTGACTTTTCGGAGAACGCTCGATGTTGAATGGTTCTCTCATCATGTCGACATATAACGCAACAAACGAATATTTCAGCCCGTGTTATCTGAAGTCTGATGTCCAGGGATCTTTTGGGGTCCCCACAACTCTCTATATGAAAAATAGCAGACCAGGATTGCTCAGAACACTAACTGTGCTGTGTCATTAGCTGTTAACTCCGACTCGGAAATTAGGAGACGTCGGAATTTCTTTTGAATTGGAAGGGAGTATTGCTCGACCGACTTCTCTTGAATCGAATGGTTCGGTCTGAAGCAATTGGCTCAGGCTTTGAAAAGCTTAACATTGAATCCGAGTCATTTTCAAATACACAAATGCTTTAGTTTCTATTTCTCGTGCCTATGAATGCCGGATGTGGAGATGGTGTAAATAATTGCAAACAACACTTGATTTGTGAAGCAATTTGGTTTCACAAGGCTCAGACTGTGCATTCTTGAGGGGTTAGTACACCACACGACCGCCATTTTCTTCCTTTGCTTTACTCTGTTTCGGAATTATCCATTGAAATAGTGCAGTGACAACAGGGTCAATCTTTTGATAGACCTTTTGTTATCTCGAAAGTTGAGACGAAAAATAAAACTTAGTCAAAATGGTAGGTTATCATCGCCAGACAATATCAGCCAACTCATCTTTTATCTTTATCTTAGGGTCAAACCCTATCGTCGCCGTGTACGCTCTTTTATGTCATATTGATCTAGTTTTCTAAGATATAGGTTTGCAGCCACAAAGAAACAATGCGAGTCAGGATCTAATCGTCGATTCTTGTACGGCATAACCGAGATGCAAGGTTGGAGAATTGGTGAGTCAAATATTCTAATTTTCACACCTCAAGCACTTCATCTGTCTTTTCAGCGATGGAGGATGCCCATGTTGCTGTACTAGACTTGGACGAGACAGAGGACGGCGGTAACACATTTTTTGCCGTATATGATGGTCACGGTGGTTCGTCCTGTTCTCCTCTATATAGCCACTACAAACACAAATTTTGCTGTTAGGTGCTTCGGTAGCCAGATTTGCGGGGAAGAATGTACATAAACGTTTGCTAACGGAGGAGAGTTATAAGGAAGGAAACTGGGAGATGGCCCTTAAAAAAGCCTTTTTAGGAACGGACGAGGACTTATTGGCAAGTCAGTTAATTTTAGATCTCATCTTCGTTTCATGATTTCACTGTGTTCTATTTCCCAGATCCTGCTCATACAAGAGATCCTTCGGGATGCACTGCCATTGCTGCTCTTATCACTCCTGATAATAAGATATACGTTGTACGTTCATTTAAAATTATCGGAATTTTCGTTTCTTATATGGTATAGGCCAATGCCGGTGATTCGCGCTCTGTCCTCTCTGTCAAGGGCGAAGTGAAACCCCTGAGCTTTGACCATAAACCAACTAATGATTGTACGGATATACTACAACCTCTCTTGGTATTTTGCTCATATCTACCCAAGCCGAAAGGTCCCGCATTTTAAATGCAGGTGGATATGTTGAGTATGGTCGAGTCAACGGTTTGCATTTACTCTTGTTTAATACAAACACCGAACTCACTGCATATACAATAACCAGGCAATCTTGCCCTATCAAGAGCATTGGGAGACTTTGAATTCAAGAAGAACTATGCTCTCTCACCGGAAGCACAGATCATCACAGCAAATCCTGATGTCACGCTTCATGAGATCGTGGAAGAAGATGAATTTATCGTGCTGGCATGCGATGGTAAAATCACATTTTCCCTCGTTCTACTTCTGTTCTTATGTTTCCCAGGAATTTGGGACTGTCTAAGCTCACAACAAGTAGTTGACTTTGTGCGCTATCAAGCCTCTGAAGGCAAGGAACTGACAGAAATCTGCGAGATGATGTGCGATCATTGTCTGGCACCCGACACGACTTCAGGCGTCGGTATCGGCTGTGATAACATGACCGTACTCATCGTCGCCATCACCCATGGACGCAGTAAAGAAGAATGGTATGAATGGATCAAAGACAGGGTCAAGACCGAACACGGCTATGTAACACCAAGTACATTGCCACAGTTATACTCTCAAAGTCGATTACTTTCCTACAAAGCACGAAGAGAAGCACAAGAGGCGCGCGAGAGAATGAAAGCATCCAGCACACCCAGTAGTAGCGAAACAAGCTCAAAGTCACCGTTCGGTACACAGTACCTAGGTCACGGCATAACATTGACAACAATCTTCAATAGTCGTATGAATGGTGCTAATAGTGCTGGTAACGCCGATAGTGATGCTGATGGTGGTGGTAGTGGTGGTGGTGGTGGTGGTGGTGGTAATGATGGCATTTCATATCAACCTGGTGGTGATGTTGTCAGTGATAGTGGCCAAATCATGTTTGGGAAAGATGATAGTGATGAGGAGGACAGTGGAGAAGAGGAGCTAGCTGGTTCTGGGTCCTTTTTTACTCAAACCTTTGGGCTCGGAAGGTCAAACTCTCCTGATCCCGCGAAGAATCTCAGAGAACAGCTGGCCGAATTCGAGAAAGAAAATGAAATCAATCGTGAAGATGCAGACGCAGATGCAGATGCGAATAATAACCCACATAAGAGTCCTTCGGGTGAATGACCGTTGTTTTCTACTTTTCAAAACGCTTGTTCACGTCTTGTTGTAGAAACGCAGACGGAAAAACTTTCCTCACCCGTAAAGCTGCCTAACGGAGACGCGAAAGGAACACCAGAGCCGGTCGAGATTGAGACTCTTGAAGCTACATCTCCTAGCGTAGGGGAAGTCCCCGTTCCCGTCGTGGCATAATCAGTGGATCATGCAATGAGCTCACGCGCTCTTGTCGCTCGAGTCACCTTGCTCCTTTATGTTTTTGCCGCCTGGTTTCAGTTTCTGCCTCTCTGTATTGGGTTTGATGCATTAGTTATCTATATTGTACTGTTTTAATTCATTCTAGCTTTTTGTGGGGTGTTTATTCATCATGCTCCCCCCATACCCTGTCCCTGCTTTGCGAGGTCTACACTCAAGGACGTCGTTTTGTGCTTTTACATTCCTGTATTCGTCTACACAGAACTGTAAAGTGTTTCAAGTATCCGTATATGTATTTCACGATCCATTTCTTTCTCTGTCCAGCTCATCATCCATTTGAGATCCGACAAACACCAGTCACTCTCTTGAAGGCCATCAAAAGAAAAGGTTGGATTGCTGTGCAATTCGTGTCCAGAGATCCCAACCGATGCTGAAAAATCATTTTCACAATGGTTATCCGGCAGCAAAATCGACTGGCTTTGGGGAAAGGCATGGTTGATATCATGGCTATGACAGAAAATCAACAGGTATGACGGCCATTCCGGACAGCTCGGTTTGGATCCACAGACGTCGAGGAATGCAGAACAGGAATGCAGAACAAAAGTCCCGCCCGAACGCGTTCCAAATTGTGGCAGGAGGCACATTATAAGCTGAGGGTGCTGGGGATTCCGAGATATCGTAAAACAAAGAACACTACTGGGCTTCTTTGCGAAAGAGTCTTCGCAAGATATAAACCACATGGAGGTTGAGAATTGGTTGGGTAAGGGTGATCAACGAATTTATAAGCTCTTGGAGTTGTAAGCGTTTCGTTGTGAATGTGTTACGAATGCTGACAGTGTTGTTTACGGGAAAATAAGCGCCAGGGTGGTTAGTGTACGATGAACCCTGATCGCGATCGCTAGAAAACTACATCAACCACAGGCCGATCTCCTTTATAAAGAGCTCGATGAGCTCAGAGGGAAGATCTGTGTCGAAGGTACGCATGAAACGACAAAATTGGTGGACCTGGCTTGAGTTATTGATGATGAATGTGGACACTAATGATGCTAAGAGTTTCCATACACTTGAAGTGAACTTGAAGGTAACGCGCATATATTTGCTTCGTTTGCTTCGTAACCGGTATGAAAATATATCATTCAAAGAATCGCCTACAAGCATGGAAAATCAAAGACAGTCAGGAATCGACAATGCCTCAATGTCCAGTTGTTCTTGCGTACAAGTTGAACCAAGGAAAGCCGCGCATCATAAACTCCTGATCAACACAAGTTCACCTTCCGTTAAGCAGACTAAAACCACCTCGCCCTGTTTGCCTCCATTGGCTTTGACGCATCCTACACCCAGTACTGCACCTCCACTTCCGTTATCAACTTGCAGCACAGACTGTTTCGCCCACTTCTCATTCGCAGAAGGTCGATAAACATAGACATTCGCACCGCGATCACGGAGGCTTCCACCTTCAAATGCAAAAGCACCACGCGAAGGAAGATGGTGCGTAAACCGCGTATCCCGCTTCGAGGCCAGTACAAAAGCAAGGGCAGAAAATGTAGAAGTGTGTTCCCAAACAGGAATACCAGGTTCAGTAACTTTTAGCGAGAAAACGGTCCCGTCCAAGTCGTGTTTCAGCACAAGCTTGATATCTGCAGAACATGTGACGCTCCCTGGCAAAGGCGTCGAAAGCACTGTGATCGGAAGATCCTCCCATTTTTCTTGTTTGCCACCACTGCCACTGCTTCCTGCGTGCGCTGACTTGTTTTCAAAGTACCATTCGGGTGTTTGACCACCTTGACCGACCCATGTCAGCCAGACCTGTCTCCCAACGTCTGCGTCTACCTCCTCATCTAGCTCACCCCCCATCAGACTGGGTACGCCACTGCCTAATCCCAGTCCCGACTCGTCCACTCCTCTGGTCCATTTCTCTAACACCTCGCATATTTTTACCATCTCGGATGGATCGACAGATTCGGGCACTTCCACATCTTGATCGTCCTGAGTGTGAATACCTTTCACTCCTGTGGAAATAGCTGAGGCCGCAAACACCTGCATCCACCGCGTACCTTCATTTTTCTTCTCCATGTGCAGTGTCAATAACCCATACGCATGCTCCGCCTCACGGTCCCATGTCCAGACGCAAGCAGACGGGTTGACGCTGTCCCAGAGCGCTGTGGTGGTGTAATGAGGGATTGAGACAGGAGGTGCCTCACTACTTTGGATAGGAAGTGTGTCGACGTGAAGAGTGAGAGTTTGCATGGTGAATAGGACTCTCATTTTAGACTTTGGTGTGCTGGCCGGGAGCGGGAAGGCGACGGTCACAGTGTCTGGGGTTTGCAGCCAAGAATATGGGTAAGGTTTTGATAAACCTTCAAATCTAGCGGCAGAGACGGACCCTAAAGTTGCGTCGAGGTTCTCATTGATTGTTGGAATAGGTGCCATCTCTTCTGGTGCTGGTTCATAATGTTTCAAAACCGAAATATTTGGATCAGGATAGGAAGATCCTCCCAGGATAACATAAGCCCTCAATTCCTCTACAAAACTCGCATAAATCGGCACGTCTTTTCCTCGGCGATGCCACAACACCTCCAATTCCCGTGGCTGCGAATTTGTTTTCAACGATAACAGCTCAAGTTTTACCGCCCATATATCGAATTCGATTGGAGTGTGGCCAGCTCTAGGATTTGTTGCCGACTTTGGGACATCTGGGTAGTACCTGGACGAAAGCAGAAGGACGGCCATGACAGGAGAAGCTCTGTGGGAATAGTGGATTCTGAATGGTGCACTACCCACTCCTCCGGTGCGTAAGGTGAATATACCAATGGGCTCAATCGTGCTATGCTCATCCTTAATGGGCAGGACGTAGAGCAAGCCGTTTCCATCCGTAACAGCCACTGCTGTTGAACCAATAAAGGCGGATGAAGGGTACTCTTTCTGCACAATGAAACCACTGTTGGAGGAAGCGTCCATGGGCGTTGGCATGCCATACAATATCCTGAATGAGGGCGATGTACTATCTTCCTCAGCCTACTTTGAAAACGTGAAATGCGTTCAATACAACGCGAGCAAACCAAATAAAAAGAACTTGAAACACACCCCAGCTGTAGCAGTCATCGGCACACTAATGAGACAAACGTTGAACTCATCATCCACATAAACTGCTAGGCCAGAGTCACTATCGACACATAAGTGATTATGCGTGATACGACTTCTCATCTCCTCAAAAGCTAAAGGGGAGCGTGTCGACGTCGTAGCCTGTGTTGGCCTCCTTAATAGCGCATACCTCCTCACTGCTCGCGCTTGGGAAATTGGCTCAAGCCTATAACCCTCAAAATTTGGGTTCAGTAATGCCCGGTTGGGTCTAAAGCAGTCGTTGAGCATATCTAACCAGAGTAAGGTGCAAGGGCGCTGCAGGCTGTCCATTGGCATCGGATCATATCGGATATTGCTTGCCGGTTACCTTCCCATGGAAGTCCCCACTCAACTGTCATTCGAGTCCTGGCTCCTTCGCTAATACCCTCGACGCCTGGTGCGTTTGTTGGTGCTTACATCTCCCGCCTGGTGCAGGAGCAATGAAATACTTTTCTTTAATGTAAGTGTCACCTGAGCTATATAAATAACCTTTGAGGATCGGAATTATTAACTGCTTTCTATCGCAGCTTTTTATGTTTTTCGTGTATTCTTTCTCATGTCCATTCGCTCAGCCTGACTGTCCAGCCCGGTACGCCCTCTGGGACCAAGACAGTTGTCGTGTGGGCTCGAGAACCAACCGACCCCAACCCACTTAGCTTTGATTTGCGTTTTGTCAAGCCACCTTCCGCCGATATTGGTCTAGCGATGGCAAACGTCTACCCTACCTCTGGCGAGAATTTTGGGACGCTTCCCGTTACGTTTCCAAGCTCTGGGTGAGCATTTTGTCTATTCTTGCACACTTTATCCGTTGATCCAATCCATTTTGATTTTTCAGCAAATTTATGCTTGTTGCGGTGACTGGGTGGGTGTGTTTTCAGTACAATTTTCTGCTGGTGTTGACGCTCTGTCGAATGGAGAAGTCCCCGGTATCAATGGATAGGTCAGAGTAACGAGATTGAGGTGAATATTGTCTCGTCACCTACTAAACCATCATTGATTTGAGTCATTAGATTCCTACAAGTGCGCTCTCTCTCATAATTATGGTGTTGGAATCATGCTGAAAGCAACCTCAGGGACTTCCCAATCTTCGTCGATAATCGTTGACAGCACACAATCGTAAGTGAACTGTGCTTCCTTTCCATTGTAACATTTTCTGAGGGCCGTCTTCAATCGCTGCAGGTCGTCGGCCAGCACCCCTTCTTATACACATACAAATGGAACTGCGTATGCGTCAGACATTTTTCCCTCTCATGTAACCCATTCTGATGCTTGACCATCACAGACAACCAGTGAGCGTGACTGGGAAACGGGATGTTAACGTGTCAGCCATTGCCGGTGGTATTATCGGCGCTCTCCTCTTTCTCTGTCTTATTACCGCTGCTATCATCTACTTCCAACGAAAACAAAGGGCGCGAGACATGCGTATAAGCTTTCACCAAGATATGATGGTACAACGTCACTTGCCTGACAACCCTGGCCCTTCGATTTCCAGATCCAAGACTCAAAGAGGCTTTAACTTCATGTCTTACCCCTTCTCAAGTTCATCAGCCAAGTCTCCTAAGACGGCTACACGTCAGCTTCCGACCGATGTCGAGCATGGTCTCTCGATCACAATTCCACCACCAGCTTTCACAAGGCCGTCCGATGCTGATTCCTTCATGGGTAGTCCACTTCTTGGCACAGGACATACCGTACCTCCTCCTCGCGGGCCGCGCGGTCGTTCAAACAAATATATAGGTAGTACGCGCGGTCGAAATCCTGCTGAGGGATCTTCTATTTCTGAAGACACTGAAAGCGGTCGATTAACCCCCCGGCAACAGCTCGTGGCCGATAGGATGTCGCAGGTAGAAAGACGAATTGATGAGCTGGAGTCGCAGTCACATCGTGGTCCATCATCGAACGTATTGTTGTATGATTTGCATCGGCAGCTGTCTTGGTTGGAAAAGCAGAAGTCCTTTACATGGGCAAGAGGTAAAACAGATATTCTTCCACCTGGATTCAATCGGTACATGGCTTCGTGAGGCTCGCATTATTGCACTTTTAGTTAAAATGTGCCCTTGTCATATAAGCTAGCTAATTGACATTGAAATACACGCGACTATGTTTGGCAAACCTTTCCTTCGAAATTCGAGGAACTACCAAGGTCGCCCTACCATGGCAGTTTGGCGACCTCCGTGTATGACGAACCTCGTTTTCCTGTTTGATCTACTAGGAAAGTCGGTTGGGCATGAGCGTTCATAATATTTGTTCAGGTCAATCGACATGGGCTACTAGTGAATCACTGCAAGGTGCATAATCTTGGACTCTTCAAGACTTTTCTGCCCAGGTCACGGCGGGCAAATAGCTGTCCCAATTATTTTTCTGTCGCACATTTGGAGTTCAATAGTGTGACATATAGGTGACACGACCATCAATGTTGACATTGATTGTATTTTAACTTTAAGTCACCGTAAAGCGCAAATCCTCGCAGATCCAACCGTCCACGAAAAGTCGATGAGTTGTATCTGCCAGTGACGTTGCTCTCTGTGGACGCTGAGGGGCATGGTGTTGGAGGCTTTGATTGGATGTACGCAGATGACCCGTTTCCAGCCAGTGAGCGCTGAGCGCTGATCGTAAAAGACAATGGTTCGCCGCAGATGTCTAATAAACTTTGTCTAGGTTACGGTATATAGACACACGTGTACCACGAGGCGCCACGTATATATTTGAAGACTGTCCGACATTGCTTCAGTAGCCCACGAAGATGGAGACGTGCAAACGGCGAGTAAATTCCCTATTGTTGTTCTATCCCTTTTTGACCTTTGAGTGGGTGCATAGATGTCGAATTCTTTGCGTTGGACGGGTGAGTCCCTCTAAAGTCCCTCTGTTACATTGATCATTTGTTTGATCTCCAATGTATAGTCGGGCGTCGGGAAGTCATCCCTGATAAATGGAATACTTGGAACCTCAAGGGCGGTAAGCAATTGGTTTATACATTTTTAATGTTTCTTATCAAGGCTGGTGGTTTAGAAAGTGGAGCACAGTAAACCAGGAGAGGCCAATATTGAGAATGAATTTTCTTCCGAGAATAATTTTTTCACCTTGCATGATTCGAAAGGGTTCGAGCCTGGGGATAATGACACTTTCACCAAGGTGAAAAATTTTATTTCACAAAGATCGAGGGAGCCGTTGGAATTGAATCGCCTTCATGCAATCTGGTCAGTGACATTCATCATGAGCAATGCCTTCTTCGAGCTCAATGAATATTAGGGTTTGTTCGCAGACGCCAACAGCTGGTGGTAGAGTGTTGGAACAAGGAGACGAGAAGGTACTCCAGCTGGCGCATGAAAAGAAAAGTAAGAGTCATAATATTTTAATATTGATGCGCTCACCCACGATGCATATAATAACAGTCCCTGTCGTCATTGTTTTTACGCAATACGACCAATTAGTGAGGTCCAAGGTAATGGAATTGCGGGATAAAAAGGGCGTAACAGGAAAAGAGGCTCAAGAACGGGGTGAAAAAGAGGCAGACGAATCGTTCAAAAATTCTATACAGTGTCTTGAAATACTCGTGAGGCAACTCAACATCCCTCTGCCGAAGTACGTCAAGGTTTCAGGTGATTATCCTTCTCTATCATACGTGGCTACAGCGTTGAAATTCTTGCTAGTTCGTCCAGGGTATGAGAGGGATGTATCGGAATTACTTGCCTTCTTCAACACCAACTCAAATGTTGAAAAAAAAAGATACCCGTATGATTCTCCTTCATTATTCTATATCTTTATGATCATTCCTTTTATATTCTCTTACTATATTTCTCTGTAAAGGTAGGCGACACTACCAACGTCACGTGGTGTATTGATGTGGACAATTGGAAATTTAGATGTATAACGTCTATTTCTTTGGAACTTGACTCTGACTCCAACATATATTTATTACACACATAATTTACAAAGGAATGACACAGAAAGAAGAATAATTGGTTAAGAAATAAGTGTATTACTAAATAACTCAACCAGTTTTGGCTCAATCTGTTCCAGGGACGTTGTTACCTATTGAAACTTTAAGTAACTGAGTCACCCATAGATTCTGAACAGCATTGAACGAGCTCTTATTCAAGCAGGTCATTGCTATATCCGGCATGGAACCCGAATCGACAACGTGCGTCCTTTTTTTTATAGAAAAAAATGCTGTTTTGGACAGTGTGTGTGCTGACTTGATTTGGGTATTGAAATCACTTTTCTTTGACAGCTTAAAAAGGCTGGGATGTGTTGAAAGACGAAGAATTACGAGCGCGACAACAAAGTCTACGAGCCGTGTTTCTCAGGGAAGGTCGTTTCCCAATGTGTGATAGATATTTGGTGTTTCACATCCCTCAGTGATATGATGTGACCTTTCAGGTAATATTCAGTACTTATCCTGTATCCGCCAGACACCGCCAACTTGCCTAATTTTAAAACACTTGTTGCGAAATGAGTATTCCAAGCTGGCAAAGAGGATTTTGGATTGGCCAGACGCCCCAGCAAATACAAGGCAAGCAAGGCAAAAAGGATCTATCCACTCATCTCATCCTCGTCCATAACACCACCAGCCTCATCTGCGGGAATACCTCGTCCATCAATCTGAAGCACTTCGCCAGTAGCCGAATCCCATTTTGCAAGCAAGCCTACTCTGAAAATCACCATCTTTATCCCGATCAACTTCAAAAGCTGCGCCTGCTCGCTAGTCAATAGTTTACCCTTTTTGCAGAGAGCATGAGCTACGGCCAAGGTCGGAACTCCCTTTACCATTGATGTCGATAGACCAAGCTTCCTAAGCTGCGGTTCTTCGTTATGTGGGAACGGTTCTGGTGGGTCGGAGAAGTGTCTCATGACGGGTCCAGCTGGCACGACGACAGTGCGGGTCGCGATGTTCCCTGCTCGAGCAAAGTCCGGTTGTTGGAAGTCAGCAAACCAGTCTAACACTTCTTGTGGCTCGGAGTCGGTGAAGAAAAGACCGACTTGGCCTTTGATTTGCTATATATGATGGAATAAGCTAAAATCACTTGACGAAAAGGGAAAAAGGTCGAAGGGGGACGACGCACTGTTGCAAGGTTTGACAAGCCCGCGCGATGCTCTTCTTCTGGCGTTGTCCCAAGGGCCTTGGCCATCACTGCTCCTTTACCAAAGAAGATCCTCGCAGAGCTGTATAATAGAGCAAAAAAAAAATCGGTGTTCATTCACAGTAAAAAAATTAACACGGGAAAACTCTTCACTCTTTCCATAAATTCCGTACAGTTTTCAAATGGGCATTTCGCATAGAGCCCACCTCAAATAACCAACAATATCGCCACTTGTCTGCATTAACCTGAACCTAAAAAAACAGAAGTACTAGTTGTCATTGAAGGTCACTTCAAAATTTTATTTTATTTGTTTTTTGTTTTACACACAAATCTTACCTCTTTGATCAAATTGGATTTGTGCTCCCTCGCCTTCTTCGTAACTTTTGTAAGAGCGACTATAAAGAAGACAATAAGTTGAAATAGCGTTTTTATAGGTGATTGACTTGCCAACTTTTGCACGTCTTGATTTTGGCATTGGGTGAAGGTTGCAAAGGACAGTCTGATTGCGTTATCTGATCTCTTTTTCAATGTCTTCCACTGTTGTCTCTCCCTCTGAGCTCAAATCGCTCGAGGACTGCTTATGCAATACCAACGGCAACACACCTCTTCATACGCGATTCAGAGCCTTATTTACGCTGAAGGCTTTAAAAACCGAAGATGCTGTCAAAATCATCTCGAAGGGTGCGGTCCTTGCTTTCTTCCTTTATTTTTTTCTTCTTGTTGATATCTCCTGCAGCTTTTAGTGATCAGTCTGCTTTATTGAAACATGAACTCGCTTACTGTCTTGGCCAAATGGAAAAAACATCTGCTTTGCCAACTCTTGAGTCGGTACTCAGGGACACCTCTGAGGACCCTATGGTGCGCCATGAGGTAACGGAACCCATGTAATATCTGCCTTTTTTTTTAAAAAAAAAACCCGAAATTCGCTCCAGGCAGCTGAGGCAATGGGAGCGATATCCGATCCGTCTTCTATCCCAATTCTCAAAGAGTTTTTGACCGATCCCTCACGATCCGTTCGCGAAACCTGCGAAATAGCCATTTCCAAGGTCGATTGGGATAATTCTGAAGAGGGCAGACAACATCACGAAAGACTGAACGACACGTCTTCCTTACCCGCGTTTGTTTCTTTCCGTATTTTTTAACTCTCAATTCCTTATATGTTTTCTCCCAGTCGATTTACCTCTGTCGACCCAGCCCCCGCCTCATCTGGCCTGCTTCGCGGCCCTCCTAAAGCTGAAAATACATCCGAACAATCCATAAAAAGTCTTCAGGAACATCTCGTTGACATTTCCCTCCCTCTCTTCGACCGTTATCGCGCAATGTTCGCCCTTCGCAACATTGGCACGAAACCAGCAGTTGACGCCTTGGCATCTGGTTTCACAGATGACAGCGAGCTCTTCAAGTATATACACCTGATCACTTATTTCATCATCTTATACTTTTTTGAGCACAGACACGAAATAGCTTTCATATTCGGCCAACTCCTCTCTCCGCACTCTGTCCCCGCTCTGCTCAAAGTCCTTCAGGATAACTCTGAATCCGACATGGTTAGGCACGAAGCTGCAGAGGCTTTAGGGGGCATTGCTACGCCTGAAGTTCTTCCTCATCTACGCGAGTGGATGAACAAGGAAGACGCACCGAATGTGGTAAGAGAAAGTTGTCAGGTTGCTATTGACATGTGGGAGGTGTGTTCTTTTTTCTGTTTAGAGTACGGAACGGATATTGAATCTTGTTTCTTTAGTACGAGAACTCAAATGAGTTCCAGTACGCCAATGGCTTGGAAGCGTCGACACCCATCACGGTGGCATAATTTCTGAGAATCATATTGTTCAACGAATTTATGCAAGTTTATCTTTCTATAAAATACATATCTTTCCCAGTAATAAGGAATGATTCAAACAAAAGAAGTATACTAAGAAGGGTCGACCACCAGAGGTATTATTAAAGATCGAAGGACTACAATTAAATACAAGAAATGGGAGGTAGACCATTGTGCAAGACAGAGAAATAGGTAGAGAGGCATGGAGTGAGTTGATACAGTGAGGGTGCTTCTAGTGCGAAATTTCAGTCTTTTCATACAACTTCGACAAGTCAAAGATCAGGTTCCAGATACCGACGAATGTCGTGCCGAGTTTTGCTCTCGGTGTGCCGCTCTCTTAACCCCTGACACTCCTCCAGGCACTTTGCATAGCAATTCTTTTAGCCTGATCAAGAGATATCGAATCTTCCCTCAGCTCAACCTTCTGGGGCTTGCCATCGTCCTCGTCATCGTCCTCGTCGAGTAGACCCCTGCTCGTTCCAGGCCGCATACCACCAAAGGCTGCCTTGCCCCCGGCCAGCGAAAATGGTGTGGATGCGACAGCCGTGCCAAAAACGGTGGCGGTTTTTGGAGCGCCAAACGCTGCAAAAGAGGTGACAACTTTGCGCGGAGGCGACGCTGGCGGTACTCTTGTGGGGGAAGAAGGTATTCTCGGTGAAGAGGGAGAAGAATAGGGGCTATATGATGTGTAGGACGAACGATTGAGGGCGTGTCGTGCTTGAAGATACTTGTCTGTGAAACGTGTGCCATGCACCTAAGTTGTACGACAATCAGACGGAGATGAAAACGAATCTATTTAAGAAAAAAAACCTTACTTTCTTCAGCAATGGCCTTGCCTCGGTCAACGAGGGCGCCTGAGAGAATACGTCGACATTATGCTTTGCCTCTTCCGAATCTTTGTATATACTCTCGATGACGACCTTCTTCGTGCTCTCATTCCGCAGCAATAACTTTTCGTGGAGTTCCCGAGCAACGTCATCCACGCTCTCGTTGTTACCGAGAATTCTTTGTGCTACGGCATGTCCAACTTCGTGGATCAGTCGTTCCATGTCAAGATTTTCAAGCACACTTCCCACAATGGCATGTGCTAGTAAGTCGGCTGTTAGGAGTGGCAACATGAGTCCAGATGTGATTGTCGTGATAGCTTGGTAAAAGTCAGTTGCATACTGGGCATTATACGTCAAAAAATAAAATAAAACTCAAAACAGGAAAAAGGGATGACATACCGCGTATCCGCTAAGCGCGGGTTCACAAGCAACGAAAAACTACCAGAGAAGTGTTAAAATAAACGAACATTGTAGATCGATATTATCCTTACTAGTGTAATTCCCTTACTGGCCATTTGGCGAGCTATAAGCAAAGGATCATTACCGTCGGGTGAACCATCGTCGAATCCTATGAGAAACACGAGATCAGAAACAGCGGGAGAAAACAAAAGCGCAGTAACATGTACCATCACCATACTCTCCGATTCCATGAGGCGGAGCGTCTGCAATAAGTACCACCATCTTGGTCGCGTAAGGTCTCCAGTCCATATTCAGCGACTCTGCCAACGCTGCTGTAACCGCCTCAGGCCCATCACCACCTCCACTTGCATAGAGCGTCGAAAGGTACTTGTGTACTTGAGCAATATCCGATGAGAAACCAAAGTTCTTGGTGATATAGGTGTGGTCCTGGGGTGGATGATCGCGGAACGCGACAATACCAACGCGCAGATCTTCAGGGCTTTGAAGGCGCCCAGACTCAAAGATGTGGGCACAGATGGCCTCGATGTTCTTCGTGGCTGATGAGATATAAGTGCCTTGACTCCCAGTGCAGTCTTGGACAAATACGAGATCTCTGTAATTGGTTTCAATGAAAATTTCAAGAGAACAAAAAAATCAGTCGCTTTGATCAAATAAAAGATGAAAGAAAACCAAGGGAAAAAAAAATACTTGCAATTGCTTCCTGACAGGATTTCCAATGGCTGGCTGCTGCTGCGGGGTATTGAGCTGTTGTCTCGGCCGCTCTTCAAAAGCTGGAGCAAGTCCAAAAGCTGAACCAGGATCCATGTTCACGTCTTCCATTGTTTTCAAAGATGTATGGAAGAAAGGCAGTCGATGTTGGGAGTAGCAGACAAAACGAGTTCTTGTGTCTGAATGTCTTTCTCAAACACGAGTTTGACTTGCCAGATTCGGATCTTACACATCGGATTTCGGATTAGTCTGCTTTTGGAATCCCTTAATTATTTTATTCAAGTCCTTTTGCCTTTTAGGCCTACTACAGCTGACATTATTTCTTGGAACCAATTAGCCATGTAGCCCATGGTGTACTCCATGCTGGAAATCCAATACTCCCATTCCTCAGTAGCGTCCGTAGCAGCATGATCAACCCCGCAGTACATCCACCAAAAATTGCAGACAGTGTAAAGTATATCCTCAATCTCCGTGCAGCTGTCATCGCGCGATCGGCGCCCCCTGGGATAGCTGACGTGCTGAAAACGCCATACGTCAGAAGTATTTCAAAACAAAAAAAAAGGATCATCCTACTCACGGATTCATGGCAATGCTGCAAATAGCATGAAACACGTCCGCCGTCTGTCCCGTCTTCACACTAACTGCTACAGGGACCTGCAGCCCTAACCTTCGGCAATAGACATCAGGCTGCACCTCGTGTCGCTGTTCGTGAAAAAAGAATCAGGCCATGAGGCCGGCTTTTGTTTCAAACCAATTCATTGGACGTCAAAAAGAACATACACGCACCTGCAGGGCCAAATCAAGGTCCGACTTCGTGGCAACGAATAATGTAGGTATGTGGTCTAGCCCATATTGCTGCTAGATATGCTTCTGTAAAAGAATATTTGGAGGAAATCAAATAGCGGAGGGAGCTTACTCGTAAGTTACTAATGTAAGAGAATGAATTGGTATCACTAGAGTCGTGCACGTAGACAATCACATCCGCCATATCCGTCTTCTTTTGATTGCGTAATGTTTCTGCCTCATATTTTGACCCAAACTCTTGTAACTAATAAAACCATGGTTAGACGAACAAAGCGGATGAGTAAAGTCACTTGCAACGAGATATTTTTCTGATCCATCAATGTCCACCGCATTCACCACGCTAATCTGCTTGTTTGTTGGCTCATACATTGGCTTGAATTGCTTCCCGACAAACGCTCTTAATAATGACGTCTTCCCTGACCCAGCGGCACCACATATGTAACAGAGGAAAACGTTCCTCGTCACTTTCCCTTTCCGTCTGTCGACTTTTCTCGCTCGGGTGACTTGCAATGCGCTCGTCCTCGGCTCACGGGGGTAACCAAGGTAGGCCAAGTAAGCTAGTGTTGTTTTGTGATCCAGTAGTGTTGTCATACTAGCAAGTCAATCGATGAGGTTCTGATTTCGACAGGAAAAAAAGGTGAAAGGTACCTCCACTGCGCCAGCCACCCTTGCAGTGTTACGGCACCACCATCTGCAGCCAACGTTGTATCAGGAAACTTTTGGGCTGCCCATGGATTCCCTGGTGACGTGCTGAACAATTCTTCCAACTCTAATTGGTTCAGCGCCCCGTCCTGGTCCTATTTTTCGTTCCCTGAGATTACAATAAAAATAAGATAAAAGAGAAAGTAACAACCTTGTCAAAGATTTCAAAGAGCTCCGTAAAAAACTGATGCCCAAAAGGACTTAATTCAACTGAACAATCGGGAGTAACGTCAAATCTACAAGGAAGTGGTTTAGTACATCAAATTTCATCATAGCTCAGACGCACTTGGGTAGTAAAAATGATTCGGTCAATGTTAGGTCCTCGGCATACCCAAACTTTCTCAACACCGTCCATGTCGTCTCCAGCCTGCCTCGCTGAATGAATGTCGTATGAAGATACAAGAAACCAATCTCTGTCAATCCTCCATCTCGCACTCCACCCTCTGCGTGCTCTTGCACCATGGCTTTGATACCTTCTAGTTCTTGTGATTGAAGGGGAGCGTCAAAGCATTTTCTCTAAATTGAAATCAGCAAGAAACTTGAAATTGATTTGGCTAGAAACACACTTGGAATTCATTCAATTCCGCGGCGTCAAGAATGCCATCCTTGTTCGTATCACAGAGTTTGAATATTCGTCTAAGAGCGGCTACACAAGCCGGTTTCAGCACCTATAACACCCAAGTTAACGTTAAAGCAAACGATCCCTGGTCGTATTGTACATACATGTTCTCGTGAGTCATAAAGAGGAGCAGTGGGATGTAACACCGCTTTCTGCGCAAAGTAGAATACCTCTGACACGTTTAGAGGTAGTTTAGCAGAGCATTCCACGCATGTTTCTACTTCCTGATTTCAGAAGTATGCGAAATCCATTGCTTAAAATGGAAAGAAAGCCAAAAAAGAAGAATAGACACGCACTTTAAACTCATTCATGATGGGGACAATCTCCTCTTCCAACGCTTCGTTCGTTACTTCCCCTCCGCGAAGGTCAATCTTGTTACCCACAAGTATAACGGGTACGTTAACGCCTAACTGCCGGAAATGCGGCAACCAAAACGTAGGTATCCTATCGAACGATTGCGGGTTATCGATTGAGTAGACGATACAAATAACATGGGCTTTGCGGATTTCCGACTCGAGGTGTATACGGTCCTGAGGACCAGCTAAGCAAAGCCGTTCAACATTCAAAAAACGCGAGAATTAGAAAAAGCAATAATAGCGTGAGCAACGAGCTTCAAAGCTGACGCGAACAATGCGCACACCTCCGGAATCAACGATGTAGGTCGTTATGTTCTCTGGTGTGACTTCAGGTGGGATGGTTACTTCCGGAACGATATGTTGAACCTGCAAGGTTATTATGAAAGTCGATCCGACAGCAGATGGGAGAAAGACGTACGCGGGCAACGAACGACTCTTTGATGAGAGAGGTGACGATGGTGCTCTTTCCTACACCCTCTGCATTTTCCAAAAAAAATCAACACCAAACCGGGAAAAGTGAGCTGTCATTCCGCCGAGATTCATGAGCATGAATTATCGAATTCTACTCACCATCTCCTACAAGAAGAATGCGAACATCCCTTCGCATATCCTGACTGTATACGTTCTATATACGCTTCGAATGTTGTAAATTGGAGGATGGGGTGAACAAGGTAGAAGTTCCTCGTCCTTACACCGAGCTCCGTGGCGAAATAGTGGAATGTCACGTGAACGAGTCGGTGTCTTGACGAGTGCAAATAATTCTTTGCACTCAGCGCTGAACCAACTAATCTTTTTGTCGTTGCTGTGACAGGAAATGAATAGACTACTTAACTGGCACGAAAATGTAAATCCTGCAACTTTCCCGTCTGGCTTTTTCAGCTTTACTTAAACTTGGGGCATCTTTTACACACCGACCCAAGTATCCCGTTTCGTAATTCCTGCTCTTATAAAGTGACTCATTAGGTTCAAATTTCTCTCAAATGGCCCTTACGTCCCTGCCATTCGATGTCCTCGTTCTCGTCATCGAAACACTCAACGTGCACGACCTCACTGCACTTTCTCAAACATGCCGTTCCATGCACGCTCTGGTAGGTCATCAAGCCAAAGGCCTTTCTACTCATGCCCACTCATCACTTTGTCTAGGTGACGGAACACGGCTGGTCAGCTTATCTACGATCGAATCCCCGTTCGTCATGCAGCCTCTCAAAGGCCATGAAATTCTGGCATCCTCGTGCGCGTGCTAGATACGATGCCATAGCCGATGCTGGGTGGTCAAACAGAAATTTCATTGCTCGGCCATTGTCAGCAAAATGGACCCGGAAATTCCAACCCATCCTGGCCATCAGTGCTTCCAGACTTGTCATAGGAGCTGGGTCCGACCTCTATTCATACGCCTTTAGTATGTCCAACGACTTGCTCGCTTCTCCACCGGTACTGTATGAAGGGTCGGTTTCTTTCCTCAACCAATCGAATCGAGCCCGCAATATCACCTCTCTAACATTCATAGAAGACGGTGATTTAGACCTCACGCTCGAAGTTGCCTTCCTAGACGGCGACATTGAGCGCGTCTACTTATCAACTTCGCCGAAGCCATCTTCAGACGTGTCTGTCACAAGGCACAGCCTCCCTCCCATGCCCGAGAACGATGTCGTCGAAAGTTTATGTTCACAATCCGGGACTACTCTCGCTTTATCTTCAACTGGCTATGCTCGACTGACCAGTTTATCTGGAAATACCTCCAACACAATCGAGCTGAAAAGTCGAAGTTGGACTTCCCACCTCTGTCTTTCGGCCTCTACCCCTTACGCCGCGTTCGGAATGTCATCAACCAGTCCTCTCGTTGTCCATGCTGTCTCGGAAGGCGGACTTCTCTCTCCACAACCCATGGCAATCCTCCACACTCACACAGCTTCTGCCGCAAATCTAATACCTCGTGAGGAATTCGGGTCATCCGCAGTATATGGCCTTTGCCAAGGCCCGCTAAACTCTCCCTGGGGCGCATCTCCACAGGTCCTAGTCTCTGGTTGGTTCGACGGCCAAGTCCGCATATACGATCTACGATCGCCCTCCTCTTTCTCTGTTCGTCGACCACCTTCGCCCCCTTCCGACGACGACAGCCACTCCAATGCAGCAACAACCACAACCTCAATTCCCTTTCATCGCCCCGTGCTCTCTCTTGCTGATCCTTGGTCCTACGAACCCATCTATTCCGTTGCCTCAGGCGGCGGTTCAGCCGCGCACATCGCAGCTGGCACTTCTTGTCATGGTATTGTTTCCTTCTGGGACATCCGAAAGCCAAGTGGAGGATGGAGCGTTCATGCACCTGGGAATGACCCATCGCCTGTGTATTCGGTCGTTATGGACAGCTCGAGGTTCTTTGGAGTAACACAAAATAGACCTTTTGTTTATGACTTTGTAAGTGCTCTTCTTCCCCCTGGTCGTGTTATCTATCTGATTTGTAACCCCTTTTTCGCTGTAACAGGGCCCTGGTGTCTCGCTAGACACGTATCCCTCGTTCGTCCCCATATCGGGAATCGATCATCTTAAAAGGAAGAAAGGCTCGCATCGAGCGACCTATCACGTCATTAAATACGGACATGGTTTGCACAGGGAACACTAGAACTTCCTTTAGATTCTTCGTCGTTCCGGGTTCTGGGATTGGACATCTAGTTTCCTTTTCATCGGGTTGGCAATCGCCAATGAATAATATATCGCGCAACGTGTTAATACCTTGCGGCGACAGTGGTCGAACAAGACAATCAAAGCGAGATATGGAATACAAGCGCCATTCATAATGCATCTATTACAATACCAGATAATGTTCATCGAACCTTACAACTATACATGTAGGAAGAAGGAAAGCAATCGCGGGGGCATAGGTGGACGGTACAGATTGCATTTAGGTACGAACATTGAAAGGAACGAAATAAACAAAACAAAAAAGCCCCTAAACAAAGCAAATCGAGGAGGGAATTAAGTAGTAGATGTGTCTGAGATGAACAAAATTCCGAAAAAAAAAAAGAAAAAAATCGAGATGCGAAAACATGCGTAAGAGAAAAAGTAGGAATCGAAAAGATGAATGAGATGGTTGATGAGAAGCTCCACGAGGCGAAATGACGAAGAATAATAAATAACTCTTAAAAAAAACAGGTGTCGAACAATGGGAATCATGAAGATGAGGCAGCTTGCGTTGATCGAGTTGCCCAACTAAATAGTTGTCGCATTTCGTTTGTCATCGCCGGAGGAGCGTCAGCGGGTTGTTTAGGTTCAACCAAAAGACTAGAATAATGAAACATTAGCAAGGTTACGAATTTATAGAGCAAAAAAAAATACTGACCTGCGCCTGTAAAGATCCTGTAGGTCACCGTGATGCTTGCACTTGTCGAAAGCCGCATTCAGGTATTCCTGAACTTCTGGAATCTCTTTAAGATGATAAGGTGTTTGGAATCGCTGCATATCTAATCCGGTTGTTATGATCGTGTTCAAAGAGTACCATTATGAGCAGCACTCACCCTGCACAATTCTCGCGAGTTTGTGGTATTTGTTGAAGTTGATGAGCTTCTTGTTTGCGTTCAGTGGCGATGCTCGATGGGAAGGATTGCCTTCTCGACAGAATATAACGTCGGTTAGATAGAGACCTGAAAGTACATGAGATATCGCCATCCTATTTGTTGATAGGTGATGAACATACCCAAAAATGGAACTGCAGGTGGTGCAGTGTTACGCAGTTTAGATCGATACTCGTAGTAGTTTCGGCTATGGTCAGCCAGCTTCCTCAGGCTTTCAAGCAAAGCTTTGTGTTTTTGAGGTAGACCCTACATGAACATTTAGAAAGAGAAGAAGGATATGCTCGACAGGATGGTGCTTACTGCCCAGGTCTGACGTAACCTTGATATGACGGACGAGTCGAGGGCCGCCAATATTGAACGGGATGTGCTAAAGCTGTTCAAGCCTGTGCATCGCTGAAAGCAATTCTTTTTCAGTCACGTTCTATTGGAAGCGTCAAAAGCAAAAACCTACATCCACAACTTTAACAAAGAACTTGACTAATGCCGTTCGCTTCTTCAGATCAGGCTCATCGAGGATGCTTTCGGCGACCCATCCAGTGATAACTGTACTCAAAGAACTAACCGCTTTAACGTTCAGGGGAGGCCTTGCGCCTTCCTGTCCACTCTCGAGGACTTCTTCCGGTTGTATTTGGCAGTAGAGATGACCTTCCATGATCGTCATTTGCCTTGCGAGTTCCAAAGGATCAAAGTCCATAACAAAAATGTTTGCAAAGTCCCTCTTCCGAAGAGCAGCCAGCAAAGTCTTTGTCATCGTCGGTCGAGGGATGTCGCCAGGGGAAGACAAAGGCAATGGTGGGTTGATCGACATCCCTGGATCACGTACTCGCTCGCCTAATTGAGGACTGATGGTCAAATCCGACGACTTCCGACGCATATTCAGCAGATCCAATATCCGTTGAGCTGGTCCTTGGAAGAAGATAGCAAGCCCTTCCCTCGTAAAGTTTGTCAACGGCGTCAACGCAACATCATCCACGCCTGGTCTCCAATACAACTCCACCCAAATTTTGATGAAATTGGAAACACGCAGCCGAACAGGAATACCCTTCTTTTGCTGCCACAAATGTATATCTTCGTTGGAAATCCCAGAAGGCGGCATGAGATTATATCTCGAAATTACTGCATCAACCAATTCCAAGGGAGATGAAAATAAACGGAAAGTGAGGAAAAATACAGCAGCAAATGCCGGATCGACAATGCTATCGTGTGGGGTCATCTTCTCGACGAGGACATCCATCGTTGCGCCTACCAGAAGACCTTCGCTGTTATAAGCCACATCCTCAAGTTTGTAATCATGTCCAAACATCCAAACAGAAGGGTCTTGTACGTACTCCGGAACCGGAGCAAGAGGGGGAGCAGGTACCTCATTCTGGACTATACTTTCTTCGAAAGCACGAACAGTCTGATGACCATGGTTGCCTCCATCCCAGGTCGTCCCTTCGTGGATAAGGGAAGTAGGCGAAGGCAGGTCCGGTTCAGGTGTAGTCTGTGATACAGTCAGGGGAGGGATACTCTTGGCAATATCCGGAGAAGTAGCTCGCGTATCGACAGACTGATTAAGTGACGACTTCGATAGATTGCTATTCTCAGAACCGGAGGAGATTTGCCGTGATCGCAACGTAGGTGATAAAGCCTGTGCCTGAATGGTAAGGTCCTCATCCTCTGTACCATTGATATAGTAGCCATTCATCACGAATGGACTTGCTGCGGGTGAGCTTGGAAATGCGGGCGTAAGGGGACGAGGCATCACATTGTCAATGGTCGGCAAGTCGATAATGAACGGTTTATCACTGATAGATCTCGTGAGGCACACCTTGACTGCAGCCACGCAGTCAGCACCAGCTTTCAATGCTCCCGTGGCAGACCGCAAAAGGACCTGTTTTTCTGCTTCTTCTGATAGTGACGAAGGCAGAGAAATAGTTAATAGGCGGACCGATTCTGCTAGCGAGCTCGTGACGTTGTACAAACCCTCCTTAGCTTGCTTCAGGTTACTAACGCGATTGGCTGGTATGTCAGGATGTTGCATGACAGCTTCGACGATTGTTAGAAGTTTGCAAACCATTTCAACAATCTCCTTGACTAGATCATACAAAACACCTGTGCTGGAGGCATGGGATGTCCTTGAATGTGAATGGGCATGACCAATGAAGGCAGCAATGGTGGAAAGGTAGTTATCGTGAGTATACCGCAGAGATTCCATAACTCTCATGGTGGATGATGGACCACAGGGAAAAGGTGGAGGTGATGAAAGAGCGGACTGTTGTGATGACGCGGAGGATGATGAGGAAATACTACTGATAGAACCTCCGGCCTTATGTCGTACCGCGTGCGTCCTGTGTAGCAAATACTGCTCCTGCCTAGCGCGGGCTATCGATTTGACGAAGTTGGGGCTGTTGGACTCGACCGGCCGCTCCCGAGAACGTGGTCCAGCGATACGTAGATCAGGGCGAGGCACAGGTTGCGTACTTCGTCCACGATGTTGAGTAGGGGTCTTTGTCGGAGAGTCTGAAACCCCCTCTTGGTCCTGGGCAACATAAGCTGGGACCATTCCAGAAGAAGGCGTTGCAGTGAGTGGAACGTCTTGATCTTCCGGAAAATCTATTCCACATCTGACGGCAACAGCAAGAAATGACCGGACATGCGCAAAGACTTGCCCGCCAAGCCTTAGCATCTTCTCCACCTCAACCTCCTGAGCTTCGACCTCCAGATGTCCTTCTGATGCTTTCTTTGCTTGGGCGACAAGAGAAGCGAGAATACTTAAAATCCGCCTCCGTTCATCGGCAAGTGAAGGAAAGCTTTGCAGAACCAGGGCATCGCGTTGCAAAGTTCCAGTCGATGCCAGAATTGAGCGAACACATGAGATAATACAGGCGGTTGATGGTTGAAAATGTGCAACCCGGTTCGAACGCACAGCATTCTGTAGCAGAGATAGACCATGCAGTAAAGGTACCATGAGGGGGGGACAGTATGGATCCAGATCGCCGTCTGAAGGTTGAGATAATGACAAGGGCCTATCCATACGGTCATCGTTGTAAGAATGATTCCTGGATGAGATTGTCGTCCATGATGTCACTGAACTTTGCGATTGACTATGGCTGTGACCTCGTCGAGACTGTCACAGCAACATCAGAGATTAAGTTGGCAATGACGGAAGGAATAGAAAACAAACTGATTGAAATTCTATGGGCTCTTCTTCTGTCAATGATACTATTTCTGCATTGACATAATTGCTGGGAAACCAGCCCCGCCTTCCTTCTATCTCTCCATCCCACCACCCACTAGAATCTCTGTTATGAACATGAATGACTTGACCAGCCCGAAATGACAGACAAGTCGCGTTGCCCGATTGTGGCGTGTAATCATGCATTGCAAGCACAAATTCAGGACCAAGTCGCACTGTCTCGTCGATGTCAGGACTGGCAGATCGCGAGCGGGATCGTTGCCTTGTGGTAGGTATAAGGAGGGATGTTCTCGATGCATTTGTTGAGGAGGTGGCTGGAGAAATGACTGAAATCGAGGAAGAAGTCGACGCGTTGGAAACGCTACGGTTGCGTGTGGAGTAGACCGGTCTCACATATGCAGGAGACGCGCTCCTAGTATTGTAACGACCATTTAAAGGTGATGGGCCAGCTTGTGGTTCAGCGGTTGTATCGATGACGAGACGTGAATGCATGGCACAGACGAGAGATTGCGATTACAGAGGGTATACACCGGAAAGAAACCTGAATACGGAATAGCGGGGATATTTGCGGAGAGATTTAATGCCACAACTTCCGGCTCATAAACCAATTTGAAGAGGTACCTCTCATTCGGCGAACCCTGGCAAAAGACCGCAGTGATAACACCAGAAAACTGGGTGCTTCAAGCAAGATGAACAGAAGAAATCCACCAAATGTTCCGCAAAGTAACTCAATATGTAACGGCGATGAGAATTTCCAAGGTGGCCCGTAACGGATCCTATGTGTGATACAGCGAAATGGAGATAGTCCTTAGGAAGGATAATGTGAATTTTTTTCAATGAAAAATAGGAGGAGAATACAATGTAGAACAGACGGCAAAGAAACGCCTAAAGAGACGGGTGGATTATCGTCTTGTCGCGAGAGTGCTTGGAATCAATATTGCATATGATCTCGACGACGACAAACCCAACGCTGACATAACACCGCCAAACACCCTCCCGCTTGCAGTCCTATCTGTCCAAGTTATTTTACGCTGTCGAATGGCATATTTTATGTATCACTTGCGGTGACTCTGTACTCAAGCCGAGTTCCGGGAATCTTCACAGTGCAGCATCCGATGTCTACTACACCCTTCTGCGTTGCAGAACTAGAGCAAGCTTTGAAGGAACAGGCCTTTGGCATTACGACTTTCACTTTGTTCCCCTCATCGTCAGAGACAGCTATCGTCTCTGTTGTCCTACTTGAAGGAGAAAAGGTCGACATTCAGCTAACATTACAAGGTTACTCTGTACGCCTTCCTTTTCCTTGACATTTTCTGGCCCATTTATGTGCCACATACGCAGATTGTGAATGCCTCAAATGATGTCGGCGACGTGCACGAGACTCTTGAAGACTTGCTGCAGTCCATCAGCCCTCTTTATGCGACAAAACGACAAGAAGCTCTCGTTGCTGCATTATCCAGATTATCATGATTAATTAACCAAGGTATCAACCGCTGTGCAAAGTCGTTACTACACCAGAAATATTGTTGAAAGAAAGTAGTCTATCCATCTCTCATCCGCTAGGTTGAGCTCGATGCAACAACGCATTCTCGTAATCCTGCCTTGTGAAGACGTAATCATCCTCTGCCATTCGAACTCTCCGGATGAGGTTACCAATCCTCTCCCTCTCTTCTTCATTGCGTATGCAATTCGCCCACCATCTGTCCATACTAACATGGATAACCCGAGTGTTCAGCTCTTCGTTCTCAGACTGTTCGTTCAAGATATGAAGCAGAAAACCCGCATTCAGTCTTTCCAGTCCAAGTTCTGAGAGGCATTTCATTATCCGAGAAATGCGAAGATTATTGTGATATGCGCCTAAAAACGTAGATGTGTATGGAGGATGTAAGGTGGCAGCCTAAAGAAATGACCCACGAACGAGGTTGTGATATCGTGGTTTGAAATATCGAGGAGGCAAGCAGCGATCTACAAGTCCTGTTTCGACCGAAACTAGTCGCATGCCGTAGAAATCGAGCATGAGCTCATAAGACCTGATTATTCGCTCGACGACGATGGGATCTGCTTTCATTGCTGCAATTTCATGTCGCTGGAGAGGTTGAGATTCGTAGTTCATCCCATATTCACGGATAGGAAACCTGGTCAGAGTTTCAGAAAACACAAAAACGGGATAAGCTTTAACATACAACCACTGTATATACCCATGTTTATGTTCCAGCTTGTCATAATCGCCAAACCAACTGGACGAAAATAAGTTGAGACACAAAAAGGTTGACCCAAGAATAGTTCAATGTAACTTACTTTTCATGTATCTCGTCAATCGTGCAATTGTCAGGCTGACAACGGATTGTGTTCAAATAGAATTGCAGATTCACACTGCATGTTGAGTCATCATCCATACAAGGGTATTCGTCCAAAAATTCCTGGACATCTGAGGGAATGGACATGATCTCTGGTGTTGCGGTAAGATGACTGTATTTCTTTACAGTGCACTCGGGCCGTAAAACCGGTCGCTTCGGTTACGACCCTTTTCTAACTTGTGATTACTCTTCAAGCTTCAAAAATTAGGTCAGCCCGGGTGCTCATCACTAAATTTTTTGCGCACTGTCTTACGCCACCAACTCTCTGTTGTGTTAACTTCTCGTCTTTCCCGCGCAGTGTTTTCCGGAAGAAATTTTCATACACTCCGACTCAACAGGAAATCGGTTCAGGACATCGGATACTATGGCCCGATCTCCTCCGTTTAAAGGATGATTATTTCAGCTGTATAAAGCCAAAAACTTCCAAGCACAACGTCTGCCAGAGTTCTAGTTCTTGGGACGTCATCTCTTCCTTTAGTCGTTTTAAATCATCCAACTGACGCCGTGGGTTTTCGTCACACGGACATGAATGACTTTTTCGGCCCCATCAATGCATTGTCGACGCGCAGATACAATCATTTCTAGGAGATGGTAATAAATTCAATAAACATGGGAACAAACCTGCTCTGCTGAATTATTTTCGCGCTCTACGTCTGGTCTTTGATATTTTTTTTCTTTTTGAAATTGCCAACCGTTCCGACCTTCCGATTCCTGTTGCAAAAGAGAGACTTTCAAGTGCGTAGGCTACTTATCTCTCTGTTTGAACAATTACTGGGCGCTTAAGTTCTTGCGAAATCTACATCTCAGCCTACTCGCTTCTGGATCTATTTTGAAGTAAGAATTTTTGGATTGGGTGTTGTAAAAATGTCAAGCGACTGCCAGAGATGTTTCAACGATATAGTCTTTGGACATGTCCTTTGCTCAAGAAAAAGTCAACTTGGACTGTTCGCATGACAATAACTCATGTCCTTAATGACCCGGAACGGTTCGCCGATGTCTCATTGCATAAGCACCGGTTTTCCTCCGTTTTCACAAGCCTGATTCTTCCCCATGGGCATCCTAACCAAGAATCCAATCATGATCTTGGAGCACTTTCCGTACTTGCAGTCGTTGTTGTATAATCAATGTCCATCTTACGGACTTTGCCGAACATAAACGTGGAAAAGTGATCGATTACTATTTATAATTTGCCTCCATTTCCGAATGGGGTGATCATCAATAAATTTACAAACGCAGCTTGCGCGTGGATGGACCAAGTATTTTCCGCAGCTAGTACGAGGTGACAAAAATCACCAGCTTTACTGCTATTTTATGGAGTTAAGAAACTTTCATAAACTCTTTTTGAGTAAGCATCAGACATTTGTGGCTTAATGTCGTTACAAAAAGGTGTTTGTGAATTGCGGTAGACAAATTGCTGTAAATTAGGACCACATGCCACTTTCTCAACCCGAAAATCTACCGAGAAAATAGATGCCAGTAATTGTCGAACACCATGGAGACTACATGCTCGTTCAAAATTCACGCATATCCCAAAGAGAAACCCAACATCTGAATATGACGAAGTGTGCGTAGCAGCATTGCGATTTTTGCCCTGGCCCAGTTCAACTTGTTCATCAGACTACCAGCAACGGAAGTGACGTCATGTGCGGGGGAATAAGCATGCGGGGAATATTGGTAAAACCTTCAGTGATGTCACTTTGGAAGTCGAGGGGGTTCTACCAATCGTCGTAGAGGTATGAGGCATGCACAAAAAAAGCAATGTAACTTGCCGCGGATCTAACAATTCATCAGAGTGGACCTAATATAATCGACACAGGAGATACTACGTTGGGCCAGCAGCATGTGGTGAATTCCTTGAGAACAGAACACGGAGGTACTGGCGACTATTAGATTAAATAGAAGCAACATAAATGTATCTATACGCAGACTTTAGGAAAGGATGGGGATCATTTAGTAATAGTATGCAGTTACATCATAATGGTTATTCAAGCATAGGAGTTTTGAGTTAACCGGTGGTCATCTCTCTAGTCAGTTCCTCTACACTTGTACATAATTCAATATGAATGACGTTCATCTCGACCTCACCGGGATCATCTGTTCAACCCGTTTCGTAAATTCTGAAAGTTTGAAGTCGAGAGAGGAAATATGTTTCCAGTATTTCGCTTGGCTTACAGTTTTATATATTTTGTAACTTACAAGTTCTAGAGCTTATGGTCATGCGACTGAAAATGTACAGGTAAATCTTTACGGAATTTTTCACCTGACCATATCACCTGTATAGTAACGACTCTGTGGGACCCTTCTTTCGGGTGGTCCTGTCCCCATCATAAGTCCTGACAGAGACACGTACAAGGTTGTTTGTAGTGACGATGAAAGCTAACCAATCGAAGAAAACTTGAATACCGTTTACAGCTTTCGGATGTACCTTCCCTTTTCAAACAGTGAGGGGGGGGGTTGCATCGCTTCAACTTTGTGGACAACTCCATTAGACACGACCGCCATTAATAAGGACCAAACCCATTCACTGCAACTCCCCCCCAAAAAAAAATCTTTACGAGCAAAGACCGTGCGGGGCACTTTGTCTTTCTCGACACATTGACGTAAAAAATGTTGTGCTTCGGCATCCACCCTCGCGTCGTTGCTGGTACTTCTCTGTTTAATATCTTTACCTTGAAATGAGGTTAGCACTGGGTGAAAGAACGGGTGTACGTCCGGACATCGAGGCGCGACAGGCGGTAGAAGTCCCTCTTTGCAACATCGATATCCGCACTCTATCTGCACCCCATCCGACTCAGTATCTCCCTCTGATGTAGTCATGTAAAAAACACCCTTCTTCTATTTCTGGAAGTGATTGTGATAACTTGGCCCCCCCTGCCCGGCGATTCCTAGGATCACTTGCGGATTAAATTGAATCGCCAAGCTATACTAGTTGAAGTTCCTCAGGGGAAAGTGTAATATTCCAAATAACAATTGCGTACTGGGTGAAATCTAATCTAATCTTCCTGACCTGGTGCAAAACATTCGATCAGCGCTCCACTCATTACTGGCATGATGATATGTTCAAAAGCCAAGAATACGAATACACATGTGAACTTGCTAGTAGAAAGTGTATTCACTATTCGTATCAAATACCCCAGACCAGAAACCTTCCGATTGCGTACGGGGGACAAATCGTTTCTACTGCAGTTTGTTCTTCCTGCTCCTGGTGGTTGGTGCAACACACTTGATACGCTAAGGCCTCCCATCTTCCGTCATGGTTCACGCATTACTACCATTGATATGTTCAGGGCCACGAATAGTACAAATACACATGGGATTTTTCTATAAGCCAATTTTGACCGCAGTCCGCATGAATGCGTTATCTTATCCCCGCTCTCACTGATTCGGCTTTAAGCATCCCCCAACTACGACAGAAATCACCTCAAGCTCTTCGGTCGCATCCGGAATCAAATAAAGACTACGGTCAATGTGCATTGCGTCTCTGGGGATTTGACAGAAAATCCTAATTCCTAAATAGATAATGAAATTTTGACTCTAAGGGGTCGCTAAAAAAAAACGGACCGTTCGAATTTTCATTGTTCGCCCCATAATCTTAATAAGAGTTAATGAAACCTAGAAGTTCTACTATTAATCAATCCTTGAAGACGCTGCGCCGGCTTGATGATGACCGTAATAAATTATTTAATTTACCACTCAAACTTACAGTGCTCGCAAAGACGTCCGAGTCTCTATTATCCAAAGTTCTTGTAATGGATTGATGTCTTCCTACCTCGCCTTGAGAGAACAGTGTCAGTTCCATCGACTCGTACATGGATGTAAATGTACATTATGTCCACGGAGGCAGCATTTACTTAGTACCATCGCCAACTTTCCGGTGTCCAATATATTTTGTCATGATATGAATCGAGGTAACCATATACGTATACGTGGTGGTGAAGATTATCGCCTGAATGATGGAAGAGTAGACCTACGGTCTCGACAATGGATAAAGCCCTCCTGGCCACGGATAAGCCAAAGGATGGCAAAATCATGACCCTGCAAGCATTAGAATTCCCACTGGAGTGTCAGTGACTCCCCCAGACTAGTACTTCACTCTGAGCACCTCCAGATCGTTATACCAGTTATAGAAGGCCCACCCTCGGAGAAGCGAGTAAGCGGGGGTGCAAAGACCAAAACTACTTAGACTGCTGGCTTCTCGAAGCATGAGATGATGTCACTAAATACTCACTGAGCAACTCAGTCATGATCACGGGTCGATTTTCCAGGGTGAACTTATTTCAGACCTCACCTAAAGCTGTAGCTGTGAGGCTAATTTTCCTCTTGGGGCCAACAGAGATTCGCCATAACGGGGATTCGGATTGGTAGGGATGAGAGATCACCTGCGTGCGCCACACTTTTGACCAAGAAATATATCTCGATGGTCCTCGTTTTGTTCAACATCGACCGCTTTTGTACGCAAACCTGTCATCGCCACCTCCACATACAGGGCAGCTCAAACGAATCGGGCTATCTGACTCAAGGGATTCTAATATATTGACTTCTGCAGATCACTGCTTGACAGGATCCGGAGTGATTTACTAGTTTAAGGTATTTCCACCCCCCGCAATGTTCTCTATTACGTTCCAGAGTTAGTTTTCTAGTACAGTTGATTATCTCATAATGCATTATGTCATGATGCATAAATCTCGTGTTGCATAGGTTTGGGTTGGGGACAAC
>QDKV01005352.1_pt1 | contig 67106 bp, 96 predicted proteins | sample 1861101 | NCBI WGS metagenome assembly QDKV01 (sample SAMN04275158, study PRJNA302643) | Fungus metagenome, whole genome shotgun sequencing project. | isolation source: fruitbody | host: Mallocybe terrigena | place: Sweden | collected 2013
TGCCAAGCAGTGTGCATGTATTTCAAGTTGGCCATTTCTCGGGCTGGGGCCGCGTTGATCGTAACAGTCTTTGATATTTCGTAGCTGGTTTCTCATTATGTCAATCACACTACCGGACTCTTCGAATATAAATTGCAACTGAACATCCCGGATTCCACTGTTGCTACTGAACCCACTGACACATCCACAGCTTTCACAAGTCGCGTTAAACATATGTTTACGGTGCTCTTCCTGTTGACCATTGTGGCAAGGTTCTTTGTCAATGGGAAATTGGCGCAGACTTCAGCGATTTGCATTTCTGACTATTCTTGGATGGGCAATTCAAAGGGAGCGTCTCCCTGCCAAGTAGCAACAAACTTGGGTTCCTTGTGTAACAATGGCAGTATGGCAGTCTTTTTCGTTCCACAATCTAAAGAACTGACTGCCCTCTCGAAGGCTGGATTGTTCCTCCACTAAATCGGTCCATTACGCAAACCCAGATTCGTCTACCGCATCATTGTGTACTTGGTACTACCCACATGTGGAGATGTGATTATTTGCTGATTTTATTGTCAGTTCATGGGCTATGTACAATTTGATTGGCGGTTGTACTGCTTGTCAAGAGCGCTCGCCTGATATCTATTATAACACTAGTTGGAGTGATTACTCTTCCAAGTGCACGGGAAAGCTTTCGGAAACGTATGTTACCAAAGACGAACATAATTTCCCTAGAGTTGACATGCTTCATTCAAGTTATTGGCCAGCATCGGTATCAACGGACAACCTCATTCCATATTGGGCGTCGATAAACCGTGAGCACAGAGGGGGAGGCAACCTTGGATACGACTGATAACATCCTAATAGCAACAGAATGGAATAATGGAAGGTTTAACACCTTAGAAGCACAAAAAAAACAACAGAGTGGTAAAGCCGACCTTACTCCGACGAAAAAATCAACTTTCATTGGCATTGTTGGTGTGCTAGTCGTCGGTGGATTCATCATTTTCATTATTTTCATCACGCTTGTTGTCAGGATAATCCGTCGACGTCGACGAGCTGAACGACCTGAACTCGTTTTTTTAGACGAATCAGGGACAATGGCCACCATGATGCCTTTTATATTCCGCGAAACAAATGCGACTCCAGTCAAGCAGGGATTATTCGATGGCGGGTGCTCCGTGTCCATACCACGACTGACTTCTGTTGGACGGGAGTATGATAATCCTCCACCTTACATGGAATCTGAGCCCAGAAGAAGCAGGCTAGCACCCAAAATGCGCGTTTGACTGGTTTTCGCCATGGTGGTCATGTCACAATAAATAATGTATTCACCTCTATATTGCGAGCTCCTGTATTTTCTTCAATCTATATTCGCGCGATATTGATGCAAATGTTCGTTGGTTTCGTAACTCGTAACAAAAGCCAACCCTTGACTATGCTTTCGTCCCGGCGTCTATGAAGTGATCTCTCAATGTCCTCCCCATCAGAGCTGCCAGACCCATCGATTCTGATGCACATCACAGATGTCCATTGTCACCCAACCGATGCGCCTTCCGATATATCCGCAGAGTCAATGGAACGCCTCCCAATTTCTATCTGCGCGATGTCGAGCATGCAGTTCGATCAGGAAAGGGTGAAGACGCTCGCGAGCAGGTATCCGGATAAGGTGACTCCAGCTTTTGGGTACCATCCTTGGTTCTCGCATTGGATTTCTACGGAGAGTTCGCTTGCTACTCAATCTATTGAGAGTCAGGCTGATTCAGAGAAGGAGAGGCACTATAGGAACTTGTTTTTGCCCTCTGCATCTCAAGAGGCCGAGTTTGTTGAGCTTCTCCCACACCTTCCTGATCCAACGCCGCTCTCTACGATCCTAAACACGCTCCGCGATAATCTGTCTCTCTTCTCAAGTGCAATGTTAGGCGAAGTTGGTCTGGACCGCATTTTTCGCGTGCCTATAGACTATTCTGCTTCCCCTCGCGTTCTCACTTCCTTTCGTATCCCGTTCGAACATCAAATCGAGATCTTAGAGGCTCAGATGGCTGTTGCAGTAGAAATGAGTAGGAATATCAGTTTGCATAGTGTGAAAAGTCAGCTTGTAACTGTGGAATTGTTGGACGGGATGAGAGCCAAGTATCAGGATAGGTGGAGGAGAGTTAGTGTCGATTTGCATAGTTGTGGATTTAGCAAACAGGGTTGGAAGGATCTTGAGGTGTGTAGGATATTTCGCTGTGGAACTCAGATGACATACTTTTTCGTAGAAAAAGCATGAAAATGTGTTCATGTCGCTTTCGACCGTGATCAATCTTAAACACCCCAATTTGCGTGAACTCATTGCGGCCTGCTCGGAAGACAGGATTCTCGCCGAGTCTGACTACAATGACATTGACTTTGTCACGTCCCAAACATGGGATATGGTCAAGCTCATTGCGGAAATACGAGGATGGCCAATTGAAACGGAGTGGCTGGATGAAGACAAGTTCCAGGACAGCGAATGGGGTGTTGTCCGGAGATTAGAGAGGAATTGGAAAGTCTTCAAGAATGGGGATCATTCGGTCAGGGAGAACGAACGGAAGAAAAAAAAGATAATAGACTATGCGTCTGATGTCTCCAATGCAGCAGAATCGTGAATAATATCATAGAATGAAATTATACATGTTCAAATAATGAATCCTTCAATGCCAAATGTAGGTCAAGAGGATGATGCAGCAAACTCCAATCAATACCCCCATGACGATCGAGTCTCGCCTCCGTCTTGACTTGATCATACCAATCAGATTGTTAATACCAGGCATTGTACCTGCTGAAATAAAAATATATGGCGAATGATTAAGAAGACAATAACATACCGATTACTTGTACTATTCGCGTATTGATATTAGTTAGTGATGAGCGTTGTCGGGCGAACTCTGAACGTGTCTCGTACGCTTGCCTGAAGAAAACGAGATTTAAGTCAGTTTATTGTCTCCCGAAAAAGGCGGAATATTATTGGTATTATCACAACGACTTACTGTAGAATGTCATCTGTCATTGAATGCGAACTGTCGATTCGACCACGCTCAGCCAGCAGTGAATCCGCGGCAGAGGATTTGTAGGCACTGTGAATAATGAGTCAGAGATGAGCTTTGAAATAGAGATACACGCGTGCTCAATGTCATTCCGTACTCCTGAAAGCAAGGTCGCTTGATCCAACGCTTGTTTGACGTTTGCCTCGAAGTGAAGATGACACCGTCAGTCGAAAAAGGATTTAGATAAAACGCGCGAGGTACCTTTGCCCTCTTCAATTCCCTCATATCATCCTGATAAAGTTCTCCATGCCTTTGAATGGCACGGAGCATCGAAGGCGACATGAGATCAGGCGAAGTCGCAAGCTTTTCGAGCTGGTCAATAATCTCTTCTAGCTGTGAAATTAAGAGAGCTTGCGTGTCAGCACAGAGGCGTTCGGCTAATGTCAAAAAGAGACGAACCTTGGAAGCAATATCATCCAGCTCTAATTCCAAATCTTTCCACCGCGCAGCTGAACCCGACGCTTCTATGTCTGCTCCTGGTCGGGAAAGTGTGTGGATGAGTTGCGAGTAAGACGTCAATTTCGTGTCAAAAAGATTCTCCAGAGTCCTGCACTGGCGGTGTAATTGGTCATAGTTAGACATTAGATTCTTTGGAGTAAGTTAGCAATATTTCAGGAAAGAGAGGTTACGCAGTCACCACTGCGTACACGTGACTGATTGCATTTTCCGAAAGTTTCGAGGTTACATAACCAAGGTGCGATGAAGTACTTGACTAAGTTACTAATATTTGAAAACAAACTAGCAGGCTATAGTATACGACACACAACAAACGCTACGTTTTACTACAGAAATTTTTTCAGCACGCCACTTAACTCGAACAGACCAACACAGCAGTGTTACACTTGGAAGCTCGTCCAGGAACCGCCTTCTCACACCGCAACGCCCTTTGGATTCATTGTCTTCAGAAGCCAAACCACGATTTTGCTGTTTGCTGAGCAGCCAACCGTTTCGCCTGCAGATAGAACGAAGTAAGTATGGGGAGACGAAAAGCTCTCTATAGATTGAAACCTAAAGAAGGTATTACCTGTGAAACCATATCCCGACTTCCCGTTTCCAACGAGTTGAATCTTTCTTCAAGATCACCAAGGAGTTGACTGTGGCATAGCAATCATGAGCGTTACACCCTTTGCGTACGGGAGGCTTTTTGCCTGGCAGAAAGGTTCATACCCTCGTTCACCAAGTGCACTTGTAAGCTTGTTGTAGAGATTTGCCTGAACGGCAGCCGCGCTCGCCGCTAAACCTGCAGTGGTGGATTGTACACCGTCTCCAGCATCTTCCTCAGCCGATCTGACCTTTTCGAGTGCAATTTTTTCAGGAATGGGGCGGTCGGGACCACCGACTGTGTTACGAAATGTTAGTTAGTCCCATGCGCGTCAAAGGTTTTGGAGAGAGATGATATCCCAAATGTGAGCCAAATATACTGGCATAATTTCGAGCAAAGCAGAATTCACGTACGCAAGTCATCGACCCCTTTCCCCGAAATTGTCTGGCTGAGAGGCAACCACGACCCAAGACCGCTCAGAAACGAGGGCGGTCCGGGCGAGACAGGTTGAGGTTGAGACGGAATTGATCCTCGTGTAGAGGCAAGATCTATGTCGGGAAGAGGATAAGCGCGTCGAAAGTTGAAAAAGGTGCCATAAGTTGCGCCCTCGATGTGCAGTGTTGATGATCTACGTTTGTCCATCTGAGTCTTTGACGGAGAAATTGACCAGGCGAGGTAGTCGCCGCTCTCATCTATAGTTAGTGGTCTATTAAAATCAGATAAAATCTCATCAAAAGTAGAGGAGAAGGAAGACTAACAAAGGAGAGGCATTTGGAAGCTGCACTGTCGAGACGAGTTCAAGATACGGCAACGTATACGCCAACACATCATTCTTCTCTGTTTGTACGACTAGTGCATGTGAACCTAGAGTTACATTACAGGGCCAAAGTTGTTTAAGGTCTGCAAAAGTCGAGGTAAAACGTACCATTGTGTGCAACGATCTGCGCACACACCACACTCCCTACTTTGCTCCCCCAATCCACCTTACCAACCTTCTCGCCATTTACATCCGCATTCACTCTCACACCTTTGGCCCCAACACTCACAAGCAGACATCTAGGACCTTCATCAACAGCGAACTTTTCATTTTTAAACACCATTGCTAATTTAGCAGGGTCGGCTCGCGATGGTGCACCAGACTTCGTGTCTAGAACGAAAGTACAGTCGGGGAGTGGGTCCAAGACGGCTTTGAACAGAATGACATCAGAGTGGACATTCCAGGTCGTGGGGTTACAGGAGTAGATGAGAGTGTAGATTTCTGCAGTGCCTGACTGCGGGATGGCAATCAGTCTTACACAAAGGCGAGGGTCTGGGAAGGATCAACGTGTTAGTAATAGCTCATTGAATAATTTCGATTATGGAAACCTTTATCCAATGGGCAGACAGTCCACTTCAAGCTTTTGACAATATCTGGGCCTGTTTCAGATGGACTGCCAGGTACATGTATCTGGCTTCTGCGCTTGTTCTGTCTCCGCTCGGATGAAAGGATTGTCCTTGGACCCCTCATATCTATTACACTCAAGGACCCGTCTCTGTATGCGACTGCTAAGAATCCTGTGGACAGCTTAAGAGAACAATAACGACTCCAGGGATTCAAAGAAAATACCTATGTCTGACAGTGCAAAAGTTTCCACTTTCCATTTTCCCGCGCGTAGCATGAAGTACGGTCTCAACTTGCTCGTTGGACGAGAACCAATGTGCTCAAGTAGAACTATCTGCTTCTCCGCTACTTCCTTAGACGGCGATGAACTGGCAACTAGCTTTGGAGGTGCAGCCGAATTGCGGTATACGATAACTTCGCCCGAGTTCAATGCGATGCTCGCCTCCAACGTAGCAGCAATATGCACTGACTGAATCAAGACAATATCAGGTGAAACTGACAACTTTTCCACAAAGGTCGTGTCTTTAAAAAGAACATCTAACCAAACAGTTAGGGAAGTGAGAGGCTTTGGCCAAGCATGTTGAAGAGGCGCATTAGGGGGCGGGATGAGGAGTGTAGTGCTCAAGTCAAAGAAACGTATTGTTTGGTCATGGTTATGGGTGACTAGAACCCGACGGGGTTGGTACTTTGATAATTTTAATTCGTTTTGCTGGGCAGGATCGCTGAATGCCTCCCCACCTTTCAGATTGAGGTTGGCATCGTCCGGAAATTTCTGGAAAACAAAGTTTTCGTAAACGTCCGTCTCAAGAGTTAACAGACGGCCGCCTCTAATATTGGAGCCGCCATTTGAGAGCAAAAAAGGGAGAGAAAGCGGTATCGGCGATCGAGGCTGGTGTCCTGGCGACTTTGGAACTGCGGTCGCTCCTTCATCCAATGACTCCTCAACCTGAGTTTCTTGTGACACCTCCCGTGACTCCTGGGCTAGAGTAGACACAAAACCTGGCGGAGGAAATTCAGTTGCCTCAACCGCTCTGGCACCCTCCCTATCCAGAACGAATAGGATTGCATAAGGATCGAATGTTCCACCAAAGTGTGGAGTATTACGAGGTATCAAGAGGTAATCCTGTACAATTCCGCGAGTTTCGTAGAAGAATGTCTTTTTCGGTGCTACTGCATGGCACATGGCCTGTCGGAACGCAGGATGTAGTCCATTTTGGGGCACGGAAACATCGGCCGCAGGTTCGGGTGGGTTGAATGCCGGCATCGCAAAAACGGTTAACCCTGATTGTTTCCTCGTAGTGAGTCCACCTAACACTGTCAGCACTGTTTCTCCTCCTCTAGGGTCCATCGTGTTCGGAAAACCGCTCCATGAAAGCTTGAAAATGGGCTCCCGTAAAGGACGAGATGAGCTGTCGGTTTCTCTTGTTTGTAGCTTTTCCGAATCAACAACGTCAACGTCGTCAAGTGTTCTGACAACGAGAGGTTTTTCATCGTCCCCAGTGGCCCAAAACGCGATAGAACCATCTGCATAGCCGACTGCAAAAAAGTGTCCAGTTGGATGTACGGCAATAGAAGTGACGATCATCCGACGATGTGCGAGAACGTCCTGAAAATCGTAAGATAATGTCAAAGACAGATTAGCTTGAGCGTAAACTGACATCCATTTTGTCTCTAGCACCTCCAGGCGCTCCAGGTTGCAAAATTAGTTCGTACGCACGCAGAGTATTTCGTTCAGTCTGTCAGAAAAGACCTTAAACCGTAAAAGTGGCCAAAAAAATGGCAAAACGTACGAGATCAGTCAAGATGATGCCGCCTGTTGCCGTGAAAGACATCAGAGGGGTATATAACCGTCTGAATAATTGGTGCACCTGCATATGCCACGAATAACTGGTTTAAATCTCTGGGGTGAATGACAGTCTCCACTGCATTTCGGCTTAAAGCTTGAAAGTCAATTACTGCACGCCTGACGCTGAAGCGGACATACGGTGCTGAAGATGCTAGAACAGGCAATCCTTTGGCATTCAAGTCCTGTTCATATAGTTTCCACAGATTCGGTATGGTGTATGGTGATTTGCGGAGACATGTCAAGTCATAGGTCCTCACGTCCCCATTTTGTAAAGCAAGAAATACCTATAATTTGCCGTTAAGGGTGTAGAGGGGTCTGTCAAGGTATTACGAACATGTGTATGAGAAGGCGAGAGCGTTATTGAGCTAGGGACATTGTTAGTTGCCAGAAGTCAAGAATTTTAACCATGTACTTTGTTTGATCAAACCTAGCTGAGGTGACAGGTTTTGGTCGTCCAAACTCCAGTAGGTTGTATACAAAAAGTTGATTGTTATCGTCTGAATCCTCGTCAGCAAGAGGTTCCTAGATCCTAACCATAAAAGCCGCACCAAGACAAAGGAGAAAGTACGTTGAGATCGAGAAATGAACAAGACGGACTCCAACGGACTCTGGGAGCGAAATTTCAGATTCGACACTGGGACCGCCAAAAATGTAGATCGAGCCATTTGCAGTCCCTAAGATAGGTCAAAAGGTCTGAATGGCACATAAGGGATGAACTAAAATACCAGCTGCAAATAGTCCTGCAATAGGCTCTACGGCAAGCGCAGTGATATTCAAAGGAAAGTTGAACTTTTTCAGTGATCCAACATTCCAATCTGCCTCATCACTCAAATCCGCTGACATATCTGCTACGACTGTGCCATGGTGTTTGGAAAACATGGTGAGATAAGTTCAAGAACATAAATTGCTATTTATGGATATCGATGAAAGTCTCTTATCTTACACTTATTGATCAAATTATAATGAGGTCCTCCTTCAAGAAAGATTAGTTAGAATTAAAACAGTTGTTCGAGGCACTAATAATCCCTTTGAATAGTAAATTAGCTTCGGTAACGTCTCAAGGATGAAAAGAGGCGAAACAGATTACGATAAGACTGTAGGGTTCAGGAACGCGGCAAGCCAGCTTGGGCGTCGTGCTTCACCGGAACCAGGTTCAATGAGACCTCTCCTTCTCCTTCGCAATCGAATCCAAAGAAGCCATAGTCGGATAACGATGTCCATCCTCTGTCGCTATTCTGAACTCCCAACTGCTCCTCTTACAGTCCGGCACCATCGTTTCCTCGCCTTCTGGGTTTGCTTTCCTTCCAAAGAGGACCGAGCGGAGGAAACCCCACCAAGCATCAAAGAAACTTATGGAGAGGATGATGATTCCGATCAAAGTCACTGTGATCACGCCAATGCCTATAACTTTCCATTCGTTTAACTCGGCGGGTGGCGTGGCGGACGCATCGCCGACCCATCCAGTTGTACCAGGTTCATTTGAAGACGATGTATTGTACGAGTAGTTAGGTTGAGAATCTGGCGTGGTTGTTTGTACTAAAAGAGCAGTGTTGACGACCTGATTCGTCGTGACCAGTGCCGAAATTGCGGTAGTTGCGACAGTAGAACGAGTTCCAGTTGTGGATGTCGCTCGAGGTCGATCAGCTGTCGTCGGTAAGACTGTCCACGTCGACAGGAGGTTGGAAACGCCTGGCGGGATGGTCGGTTCTGTAGGAGGCGGAATAATGAGGTTGCCGCCAATCAAACCAATCAGATCTCGTTCAGCGATCTTTATAGAGCCGTGTAGTGGACGAGCGCCTGCGAATCCAACAAAGAGCAGATGCTGAATCTTCATCGGTTATTATAAGAGTGAATCTTGTCGACAGAAAGAGACTCTGACCAGATCAAGCAATTTCTCGATCATCAACTTGACTGTAATTCATCACTTTGGTGTACTATTCTGACTGGGTGCAATGAACTAGCTCGTTGCATGAGGTCTTCCTTTTATAGTCATTGAACAATACTAGCATAAGGCCGCATTTTGAAATTCCAGGATGTTGAGAAAGAGAAGAACCTGTGACAGAAGGCCATGAACACCTTGCCGATCAGTCGAGGAAAGTGGCAAGAGCCGTAGAGTTATGTAATGCATAAAGACTCCTCCTAGTTCTAAGTCTTCCTCCCACAGGGAATGAGCAGGTGGAAGACGTCGCCATCGGGCAAAATGAAACCTATTATCAAAAAAAGTTAGCACGGAGGAGTTGGCACTAGGAAATAATCCTTCAGAATAACCCAAAAATGATCTCAAGGCTAAATAGCGCTCGTATAATAGGGAACAAAGGATTCATCAAGAGAAAGAGCGAAGAATTAAAACTCACCCTGTATGTCCTGATACAACTACATCCGATGATTTTCGGCTCAGTCCGGAATCTCCCGTTTCTTCTAAGTTGCGTCAAGAGCTTTATCTGCAGTGACAAACACACTGTCTGAAGCCCCAGTCGAGGGAATTCGTGCAAAGGACAACAGTATGAACCGGACAGTCACACGAGGGCGGACTCGGACCGGGTGGTCCATCATCAGCGTGTTTACCCATTGCGCAGGAACTTGGCAAGTGCTCTCAATGAGGTGGCCCAGGACGCCCGAACATCCCTGAACTCGCTGCAAAGCAGTATCCGTGGAGATTCGGTGGCAGGAGAAGAAAGTGAAACAAAATTTACGGAATTAAATGATTAGAATTTGTTAAGGTACTGCAGTACACTGTAAGTTGCTACGATCGGGTTCCTCAGACATGATACATCGTACGCGTATAGGTTTGAAGACGAGTTAGAATATCGTTTTTGCATATGTGAACGAGACAAGATGGAAGGGTACTCAGAAATCCAGTCGACTAAGCAAGTGCACTATGAATCCCCTCCCAGAAGAAGCCATTCAAGAATTCCATTACACCTCGATCGCTATAAAAACTGGTTATTTCACACCTGAATGTGCAAAATTTTATTGATGAGAACGCACGTTGACAATCCTACTTCAAAGAACGTTTCATCTATTTCAATTTCGTTTCCGTCATGACACGATCGGCCTCTTCTTGTGCCTTTCTCTGGACGTCCGATTTTATCATGAGGGAGTACTAGTTGCAGCGATAGTCTGATCTTATAGGGTTAGAGAGAAAATCAGCTGGAGAACACATGTACTGACCATGTCAGATGCCGCTGCATTCGAATAGTCAGCCTTAGAAAACGAAACTAATTTAGTCACTTACAGTGTTGTGAATGACTGTTCCTTCTCCAGGTAGAGTGCTTACAGTAACCCTCCTCACAAGTGAAGGCGATGCCGTGCCCTCTTGCTACGAATGGTACTGTTATAATCGAACATCAACAAATTCAAGTAGAATGTACAAACCAGATGCGCCGGGTACCCAAGAAGGGATGTGGCGTAATACAGGCAAGACGTTCAAGAGTGTACCTCCAGGCCCGAGCAATGACATCGAGCGCTCTCATCAGCCGCATGAATCATGGGATGCTCCAACCTTTGGCCTGCATCACTCTTTGGAAAGTCTGGGAGCCGAGCTTTAACAAAGCAATTCCAGGCGTTGAAAGTCCAAAAACAAGGAAAATCCTGCGAGAATTGACGCGAGGGCAGTGAGGACAGCTGCTTACAAGAAGGCACTGGCAAGTAAGACACCTCTAGATTTCGATTTGTTGAGACACATTATTTTTGGGGTCGTTTACTTCTCGTTTACTTCTCGGCGAACAGTGGTTCCCATCCACGTTAAAACCTTGCTAACCAAACTGTCTTCATTCAGGAATCCGAGTCCTGGGCCTGATTCCATTGGATATCTTAAATCGGACGAGTTTACACGGTCCTATGAACAAGAAGGAAGTGTGAATGGTGAGAAAGCGTCGACAACACTAAACTAGAAGAAAGGGGGGCTATCAGTGAGTGTTTGAGAGGAACTCTTACTGAGAGAAAGTCAAATGATGGGATCATTCGCATCTATCTCTCATCTTCCGATCCTGGATACGCATTCCAGAGTATCCCCAACGGCACGCGCACGCACTAGACATGCACAAGTGGAAGTGACTACGAGGGTCATTATTGATACTGTGGAAAGCTGGACACGAACCGTAGAAGCCTTCACAGGATATAATTTCAATTGAACTATAAGCATTTACCGCCTCACAGTATCAATGTGCGACGCCCAACATCCATAGAACGTCGTCCCTTTGCAAGATCGAAGAGCTGACGAAAGCTGTGGCACTGTAACAGTAAAGGCCACTGATTCGCCTTCAACCGTCAACGAGAAAACGATTCGTTAGTCTCTTTTGTCAAGCGTGACACATAACATATTACGATCAGTGTCACACTTCACGAGATCATCGTTTGGTGTGCTTAAGTTATTCACCAACGCACACATTATTGCGACAAGGGACATTAGGTTGAATTATGTCTACGCAAGAGCCCCTTTGGTATTGCCATGAAGTATGTCTCTATCTTAATCCACTGATATCGTGCGTTTATCGTCATCCAGTGCCAGGATGAGACGAGGCCTATCATGGTGCGCCGCATCTGTTCCACACGTATGTGTTCGAGTTTAAGCTACTTAACCCAGGTTCCCGATCCTGTCTGCGCTTCATGTCATGGAAGTTTCGTCGAAAAAGTCAGCTACAACATGCTTCGAATGAATCAAGCAATCCTGAGTGATTTTTTAGATGGAAAATCCCGCAGATGATCCCCGAAACTTCTTGCGAGAGAATCCCGGTCTTGAGTCTGATTTCCCTGACATTCCACCCGATGTGGATACCCTTTTCAGTACGTACACTGCGATCCTATTTATCGAATGATGGACTCACTAATCATCTCTCCACAAGTGGGCCTACAGTCTCTCATGGAAAGAGGAATGGAGCCCAACACAAGTCGAAGTCAAAGGCCGCGGAATTCGTCTTCAGTGGGTCATTCCTGCGACTACGAGACTTTCACGATATGAATTCGGACATGTCACAGACTTTCGAGCTTAGGGACCGCAATGGATCAAGAACGTACAGATTTGGTGGGGACAATACATTAGGCCTGCATGACGAAGATCAAAATGATAGGCGCCCACCTCCCGGTGTCCCTGATATGTCAACGTAAGTACTGTTGCCCTCATAGTCTCTTCCACGTGCAAATGTCATCGCAGATTCATACGCTCAGGTCCACAAACTGACACAGGAAGACCCACAATCAACGGTGCTCTTCTGGCTCAATACCTCATGGGTCTACTTGGCAATCAAGGTCCTGGCGTGATGTTCGGAGTGCCAGAAAACGGTAGACTCGGCGACTATGTATTCAATCAGGAGGGTCAGTCCTTCTCCATGTGTCCATGCTATCCATTTTGACTGTAGAAATCTAGCCCTAGATCGAATAATCACCCAAATCATGGAAAATTCAAATGGCAACAGGCCTGTCCCTGCTTCCGAAGAGATTGTAAATAATCTACCTCGAGACGTCCTGACAGAAGGATGTGAGCAAGTGATCTATGTTTTTTTTTCCTATATAAATCAACAGTCCTTGGTAGCTGCTATGCTTCAAAAAGATTGTGCGGTGTGCAAGGATCAATTTAAGCTAGAAACAGAGGATCCTGATGAACTGGTGATCGTCACACTTCCTTGTACACATCCATTCCATGAACCGTGCATTCTACCCTGGCTCCAATCGAGTGGTACCTGTCCCGTTTGTCGGTAAGTCTAACCTGGGTCGTCCATCTTGTTGCGTGCTACCGTGTTTATACCTCATTCCTGCTACATAGACATGCCCTTGTGCCGCAACCAGAGCATCCCCCAGCCCCTTCACGCTCCAATTCAGGACCGGATACAGGATCTAATAGTAGACACAATTCAGGGCCGGATGTAAGATCTGGTAGTAGACACAATTCAGGGCCGGATGCAGGATCTGGTGGTAGACGCAATTCAGGGCCGGATGCAGGATCTAGCGGTAGACGCAACTCAGGGCCATCGAACCAACCTGGATTCTTCCAAAGTGTTTTCGGCAGTCTCGCTGGACACGAAAATCACTCATTAAACAGTGGTGGCCGTCCTGGCAGTTACACTGACTCTCCTAGGCCATCCAGTCGACGACCTCCAACTCCTCATACGCATACTCGAAGAGGTTCTGGCCCGTCGTCCTCGAGGCGAAATACTGGCCGCGACAATCTCCCCGGAAGTTGGTCAGAAGATCTCGATTAGAATTGTGTGTTTCCTTTGCTCGGTATTTCAAGTCCCTAGTTAGCTATACATTTACATTTCGTGTAAATTTTTTTTCGCCGTCCTTTCTGTATAATTTCGTCGACACTGACGATCGAAGACTAACAATGTACAACCAACTTGCTTTACTCCTGACGTGCAGCCGATGAAGAGTGTGAAGAATGTTGTCATGATGGGGACCCAGCCTAGAAATAATCTTTCTCATCTACATCTTGTCTTGTATGTAACAACTATTCTTGGATTTTTACCAACCTTTTCAAGTGCTACCTCTATCTACTTAATACTATATTGGACGCACAAAATACACTAGAATGGCATAAAATGCTGTTGGGCCTTGTCTTTCACAATCCAGGTATTCACTGGTGATTATAACAGAATCAAATAATCTATTTATTATATGCTAGATAGTCCGTTTGTATTGTTTATGTCGAAGCCAATCACCTAGGAAAAATCAACTTGTTCTCCGGGACGACCTTCCGAAACGAGGACGACGGCCTAAAAAAGTGAGGTATACGGTCAATCGCAACCATATTAGAAAACAAGGAAGAGGAAATCCTACATATTTTCCACTGATCCTCCAACCGGGCTCATTTTTACCGAGATTCTCTGCAATTTCGTCCCCTTTGGGTCCAAGGCCAACAACGACATCGCTCTTGATGGTCCTCAGGGTGGCAATAACTGGTGCACCTGCAGCACTCGACATAGAGCCGATGGCGACGTCAAAGGGAGTGCTAGCTGGGGCCGCACAATCGTAAGTAAGCTTACGGTGGTTGAGATCTCCTTTAAAGATGACCAAGTCGGAATGAGAAAGATGGAGGAATAGGTCGGGCGCTTCGGAATGGAGTTCCCAAAAGGTATAACCTGTGCACCAGAAGGGATGCTGCTCGTACATCCATTTTCCTTCCTTTTCGTATTGCTAGAATAAAATGTGTCAATAGATTAATTCTCGACAAGAATGCACTTTTTATACCTTCCAGCGCTGGCCTAGCCTGCGAAGGGATTCTAACTCAATGTCAGTCGCGTTGGGGAACAGTTGACCGTATACCATCGAGTTCAATAACCACTCCCAATCCTTCTTCGTGACATCAGACACAAACCAAGGGTATCGCTTTCCATGGAATCGAATTTCTGTCGCAAGGCCGCTTTGAAGCAAAAAATCGGCTGCGCGACTGAATGTTAGCCACGGTTTCAACGCATGCAAAAAGTGCTTTACCGTAAACACAATCGCAATATAACTCAAAACCAGCATTATCAAGTACAAAGTCAACTCTGCCACCGTTCTTCTCGCGGAGCATCCCAACATGGTCCCATAAATGGTTGAGGTCGTTTCCAAGAATATTTTTTTCAGTAGCTGCCAGGTGGTCCCCGCCAGTGGATTGGAGTGACTTGATTTGTTCCTCCGTCATGTCGATGAGGAGGGAAAGATCAGTCGAATTACCCCACAAGCAAACTATACACAAGGAATAAACGTATTTCGTCCGTCAAATGAACAATGGTTTACCTTGGGTCAATTCAAGGAACATGAGACGTTCAGTCTCGATACGTTCGTCAGCCGCTAGGCCATCTGCAATTTTGAAAGGCTCCGCAAATCGCATGGATAGTTCAAAGACTGCATCGGCAGAGCGTGAAAAAGTATCACACTTAAACAAATCTATCATTATGCCGGTCACAGAAGTGGATTTTCAAATTACCTTCTGGCGATAGAATACGTCGTAGTTGCGCCAAAATTTACTGACGCTGAAGCACTCATGGAGTCTTCTATATTTATAAGCTTCGGCGAAGAGCCAAGGCGCGTTCATGAAGTCTTTGCCTATGGTCCGTGTCAAGTTTATTCAAAACAGCGGATATGTTAAATCCTACCTTGGAAATACTTCGCAATCGCTTTGTTCCAAAGAGTGACTTCTGCCTCGTCGTCGTCGATGATGGGACGCAGCTTTGCATTACCGCTGAGATCGGTCATGAGCTCGCCCATGCGGTCAATACATTGGGCGAGATCGATGACGCGCTCTTCCGAAGACACCGAGTTGAGTGTGATGATGGCGTCGTCAATCGCCTTGCCCAAAATGGTGGGTAGTCGGCTTGACATCGTCGCATGGGCAAAAGAAAATTCATGATAACCACGATACGCTGGCCAAGGCGGGTTATTGGGGTCAATCTAACTTGGATTAGCAGTGAAATGAACTAAAAGAGGTGGTAAATTTACCCGCTTTGGTGTCCTTGGCCAAGGAGCTCTAATATCCTTCTTGCTAGGAAGGTGGCCAAGGTGCAAAGTGACACGGGAAGGGGGCACTGACATGGCGGGCGGAATTTTATTGGCATGACCATTATTCTGGTTTGACATGTTGCCTACAGAATGCAATTGTGAAGTCAATTCTTCGAATCAGGATAGGTGAAGTGATTACCTTATGGCGAGTTCAATGACCAAGAAGTATAAGGGAGAAAGATAAAATAAACTTCCCGGGATTTCAACTGGTTTATATAGCTGCGTCATTCGGACTGTGGCTGAAATCTCCACCTTTCCTACATGGAAGACGATCGGGCACTGGCATCCAAGAAAATCGATCGACGAAAAATTGCCTAAATGCAAGGTCAAATGCTGTCCATGTCGCTATACAACACGTACTAGTAAATAAATGTATCCGCAAGTTCACACAGATCACTTGAAGCTTACAATGTTATTATGTTAATAAGTTAAACTTCAAGTTGAGATTGAGGCAATCGCGGTCACATGATTTCTAACAATTGTTGAGTGACAATCACGTGATATATAGTGTGGGTTCAGATTGGAGGCTTTCGTTCGACCAAGTAGCGATGTCGACTTGGAATCTTGGTGCCAACGACGTATCAGAAGAGACGCGTACCTTCCGAGACAAACTCGCGAGTAAAGGTATGCTTTCTGATGTTGGATTGCGAACAAGTGGCTTACTAGAATTACAGATGGTCAAATCGCCGCTCAGGAAGACAGACTAAGCAAGCAAGCTGCAGATTTAGAGGAGCTCAAACAGAGGCTCAATGAGGCGCTACAAAAAGTACGATCTATAGATTCACTTCGTCCAATCTATGTCATTTACTATATCTTAGCTCACATTCGAAACGAGGCGAGGACTAGAGCTGGAGGACAATGTCCGTCAACGGTCGGAGGATTTGCGTAACGAAAAGTTAGCTTCAGAGAACCTTAAGGCTGCTCTGAGCAATGCCCAGGAGAAGAACAAAGAGAACAATAGGGAGTTACGCGACCTCGAAACCACATTAGAGCGCGTTTCACATAATTCCGATTCTCACCAGGCCCGCTGCATCAAAATAGAAAAGGAGAAATTTACGCTTGAGGCACGTGTGAAGGAACTGGAAACAGATCTGCGAGGAATCCCTCAGCCTACACCCACAATTACCCCAGGTCGACGACAAATGACAAAACCACGATCATCATCGTTGTCCAATATTCGAATTACAACATTGGAACTAGACGTTACAGAACTCCGTTCACAGTTAACTAAGAAGGATGCTGAGATGGAACATATTTCCCAGAAATTGTCTCGAGCACAGGAGAATCGAAATAAGGCAGATAATGAGAGGGTAGCCGCAGAGAGGACGTGGCAAGCTCAGGTAGAAGCCCTCCGAGCCGCGTTGGAAGAGGAGGAGGAGGAATTGCTATTTATGAAAGAACAGGGCGGTGATGGAAGTAGGGAAGAGGAGTTGTTGAAGAGAATAGAGGAGGACGAGGCCAAGATTGCAGCACTAGAAACGATGGTAAGAGGTGCAGAAGAGTCTAAGGATGTGAAGGAGAAGGTGCAGCGATTGGAGACCCAGTTGCAGGAGGAACGACGACGCCGTGTTAAGTTGGACGAACGCAATGTTGACCTAGTAAAGGAGAAGGACGAAATCCTTGCCGCATTGCAAGAAGCTCGCACAGAGGTAGTACGAATTGTACAACAATTGGACGACAGAGATATTCGTGATCATAACCTTAATGAAAGGTGATCGTCAATTTGTTATTCGAGATTTCTTTTACTTACAAATAACGCTAGGGCGAGCAAATCGCTCGAAATAAATGATGGAATAATCGACGTTGATTCCCAAGCCCACGCAGAGACCCTGAGCCATATCGAAAAGCTTCTTATGGCAGTTGACAGGCTTCGCGGAGAGCGGGATGCACTCCGACGCGACCTTCAGTTTCTGGAATCGGAGTCCAGGTTTACAATCGAGGCTCTAGAGCGCAAGGTGACGACGTCCATTTCCGTGTATACTGAGAGTGACTACAGTGTCAAGACCTCGAATCAAATGAAGTCCGAGATGGATGAATTGCATGCGCGGCTTACGGAAACGATCGAAGATGGCACTTCCAAGATAAGTGTCAAAAACAGAGAAATTCAACGGCTGGGACGTTGTTTGGAGGGGATGACGATCGTTTTCAATCGATTTTTGTCGTCATCCGGTGAACCGCATCCACTTGTTTCAGTATCTTTATCCAACCCAACTGCTCTCCAGGAAGTACAGGACGCCCTGGGGGTGCTGGAGGAGAAATACGACGCCAGTGTTCAGCATCTAGAGGCAATGGCGAGACATCATGACGACCTTCTAATTCAGCTGCAGGACAAGAACGCTGAATGGGAGAGGGAGTTCAGAATGGCAGAACACGACATAGACGAGCTTAAGAAGGCAGTCTCCGAACTTAATGCACACATCGACCATGTCGAATCAGAACGCGACTCTCTCGCTTTACAAGTGACAAACCTTACGACTGACCTTCAAAACGCACAAGACGAAATAGCTACCGCCGAGAGCCGGTATACCAACCTTCAGTTCCATCAGCTATCGAATATGACGTCAAACGAAGCCACACGCACGCTGCGAGATCATATTGAAGAGTTAGAGGCCCGTGTTATGAGACGGACGGAACAAATTGGGATCCATCAACATGACATCCGACGCCTTGAGACGAATCTTCGCTTGCAAGAGGAACGCCTTTCTGAGATGACGACGGAGCTAGAAATGATGGCTGCACAGAAGGATGCGATGGTCGAGGACTGCGCTGATGCTAGGGAGACGAGAGACGAGGCGTTGGCACGAATTGAGGCTTTAGAAGATGAGTTGGAGGCAAGCGGCGAGAATGAGCGATTGGTAATTGAGCTTATTGGCGTGATCGTGGATACAGCAGCTCGTGGACGGGAAGCTATCCATCTGGCAAAGGAAAGAGAAGCCGAATATGTGCGTGATCTGGAAAACCAGCGGACACTAGTACAGAAGCAACTAGACGACAAAGAATCCTCCCTGAAAACGTTAGCTGGACTTACCGATCAACACCAAGTGAATGTGGAAAAGGCGAATACAGAGCTAGCTGAAAAGAAAATGCATATACAAGAAGCCTTAGCCCGCGAGGATGAACTACAGAGGCGCATATCTAACCTTGAAGCGCAGATCAACTTCCTTCGCCAGCAGGACCATGATTCCACTATCCGAAATCTGCAGGAACAGAAGGAAGAACTTGAAATGCGTCTTCAAGAACAAGAGAAGCTGGCTATCGCGACTGAAGACGCTAGGAAAGAACTTACTGAGCTCAGGCAGCATCATGCCGAGTCTATCTCCGAACTACAAGAGCGTCTCTCGCAGAGTGAAAGCCATTTGGAGGAACTCCAGATCCGGTACAAATTGGCTGAAGACGACCATGGGAACGTTTTGAAAGATGCCACCTTGTTGACGAAGGATCTGGAGCGGCAACTCGAGAATACGATGACGGACATGCAGAACTTACAGGAATGCCAAGCTCAGTTCCATGTCTTCGAACAAGAGCAACTCAAGAAGATTAACGATCTCGAGAAGGCTCTACAGAAGGTCTCTCAAGATCATGAAGATGTTCTTCACGCACGCGAAGATGAGAAAACTCGTCTCGAAGAAGAGCTTGATCGCTTGCAGGTGGAAAAGGAACGCCATCTGGCAGATCTACGTGACGAACATCTCGCGGCTCAGCAGGAGCTCGAAAAGGAGATGAAATCACTTCAAGACAAATTAGAAAAGAACGTTCGTCTCCTTGATACAGCTAAGGAAGAGGCCGCTCAGCTTGTTGACCGTCTCCGGGAAGAGACGAAGGCGCGTGTCACCGATCAGCGAGAACACGGAGTGGAATTGCACTCGGCTAAGGAGCAAACCGATACGCTGGAGGAACGTCTCCGTGAAGTCGACAATGAACTTTTGGAAGTTCAGAGCAGGCTCCAACAAGTTGAAAACCAGGTTGAGGCAGCAGAGGCAGAAAAGACGATCCTTCAGCAAGATATGACGACTCTTGAGGCCGAAATTCAGAAATTGAAATCTATCAATCGATATATTGATGCACAAGGCAAGGAAAGGTAAGTCTCACAAACCATTTCAACTTCTGTTCATTCATCAACAATGATGCAGCGAACATAATATCGTTGTTCTTAAAGGAGACATTGAACGCCTTCGCGAGGAAATAGCGCTTTCTGAGAAGGCATGTAAAGCAGCCGAAGTAAACCTTAGTTTGCAGAACGCGCAACACAAACGCGAGACCGCAGAAATCCAGCGTGAGTTATCTGCTCTGCGATCACGGCCCAATCTCGCAGAGGCTCTACACGAGCTGGAAGAACGCAACAACGAAATGGAAGAGCTTCTCAAAACTAAGTGCGCAGAAATTGAAGCAAACGACGACAGAGTATTAGAGTAGGTCTTTCACACAGATTTGATTGAAGTGACTAATTATTTTCGGTAGGATGTTGAAGGAGAAAAAGAAACTTACGACGAAGGTGGAGTCTCTGAATCGCAAAGTCCAGAATCTGCAAGCGAAGCTAGCGGCAGCGAAAGTATCTTCTACGCAGCAAGCCGCTGAATCCAAAGTTCCTCAACCCCCATCTACTACTCAAGTAAATCAAATGCCAACGCCTTTCGGCGCCCCTGCACCCCGTCCTCGAGCCGTTACCATCACATCAAACTACACTTCATCGCTGCCTCCACCACCTACAACTCCGCCGACATCAGTTGCCCGCAAACCAAGTCAACGTGTTGTGTCAGGCCCGTCATCCTTGCCGAAGCCGAAGACACCTGAACGAAGCAGACTACATGTTCCTGTATTCAGGGCTCGTACACCAGAACGGGCAGCTGCCTTGGATATACCTACCAACGTTGTCATCGGCAAAAAACGTACTGCACCAGACGATTTCGAAGCTTGCGAGAATATTCCCGTCCAGGCCTTCTCTGCCGATGGAAAGGATGTGGAGAACCGAACACCTCGTGTTCGACGAGTACTGAGCAGCTTGCAGTCAAGCTTTACTCCTAACCGAAATCACAATCGACCCACTGTCCCTTTGCCCTCCCCAAAACGACCAGAATTGCCGCCATCGACTGCATTAATGTCAGATATGACGAACAGCCCCTTCGGTCTTCCACCAGTATCGTCTGCCAAACCTTCCAAGCGTAGTTGGCTGGGGAAAATCCGAGGGACATCACAAGTTGTGGAACGGCCTTCGAATACCCGCACCTTTCTCGGTCCTTCATGAATTCTATTCGCGCGGATATTATATGCTGACAAACTACTTCTTGCTTTTTAGCTGCTAATGATATACGTTCTTCGATCTTGGTGCCTGAGTGGTTTCACAAAGCAAAAGCCCGTCTCACTCCGAAAACCAGATAAACAATGAGAATAAGTAATACGTAAAGTGGCCTTTATTGTTCAATATATAGTTCCCGCAACGGGTTAAATTCTTTATTGTCTCTTCCCAGTCGCTTCTGGAATCATTCCGCATTGCCAACTTTCAGGAATACCGGTGATTAAATAAATATTGATTCACCGCACGCTCTTCACATTATATGATCGGAAAACTCCTTGAGGCTTGCAAAACGTGAAGCGCTAGACTTTCGCAAATACCATTTCCCAATACTACTGAACAACTGTGATTCCAATTTGGCTACCTTCTGACAGCATCATTCCAACTTGACGGAATCTAAGTGCACTCAGTACTAACTTCCTCGTACAGAACTGTGTTCACCCGATTTTGAACATATGTGGTTAGCTGGAAACCTGGAATGTGTGACAGCTTTATTGTTCGACTTTCCATCTGGAAAGAATGACTAACCCAGTTGGTCTACGGCATACACTATGTAAAGACCAAGGTGAGGGTGTGGAAACCCAAAACCCTTTGCAAGGATGGTATTCGCTGTCTTCACATTGGCCCTCGCAGGAACTTTCCTCGTTTTTGTTAAATTAACTTACGACGCCTTGAATCGCAATTTCAAAGCAAGGCCCCCTTATCCACCGGGCCCCAAACCAAATTTTTTTATTGGAAACGCCCTAGACTTTCCAAAGAGTGACGCAGGCCGCATTTTCGCCGAGTGGGGCAAGACATATAACAGTGCGTTGTTTCATTGAAAGAAGTTTTAAAAAAAATTCGAACGAGGTAGCTTACAGGTGACATACTTCATGCCAGTGCATTTGGGCAACACATGGTAGTGATTAACAGCCGAAAAATTGCGGAAGATCTCTTAGAGAAACGAGCGAAGATTTACAATGATCGTCCAGAAATCCCCATTCTAGATATGTAAGTTTTTCAACCTTAGTTCCTTCCTATAGAATGTGTTCTTATATTTATCTGCAGCCTTGGATGGGATGATAATGTTGCCTTGTTACGATACGGCGATTTCTGGCGTCAACACAGAAAGCTCTGCCACCAAAATTTTCATCACGAAGCTGCTAAGCGCTACCACCCGATCCAAATAGACAGGGTCCATTACTTTCTCCGTAGTTTGTTACAACAGCCAGAGAAGGTCTTTCAACACAACAGATTGTAAGTTTTCTTTCGTCGGGATGTACCACAACGGGATGGATATGTTTCTTCCTGAAGACTATCTATTTCGGTGACGATGTTGATGATGTACGGATATGCCCCGAAGACGTTGGAGTACCCAGTCATTCATGCGGCTGATGAGAGCACGCAATTAGCAGCGTCATTGCTCGGGCCTGGAGGTACACTCTTGAACGTCTTGCCTGTACTACGCCATATTCCTTCTTGGGTACCCGGCGCATCTGGTAAGAAAATGGCAGAAAAGGTTAGACTGCTGACAGAGGAAGTGAAGCGCACCCCCATGGAATATGTGAAGGCTGCTTTGGTTTGCAAATTTTACCTTAACTTTCAATTTTCGGTAGTGACACTACCATTCGTAGCAAGAAGGCACGGCATCACCTTCATTTGTGACCGATTTTTTAGAGAGGAAGGCTACTGTAGGTACTCTACCTGGAGAAGAAACTGCCATCCACAATATTGCATGGACCGTCTATGGAGGTAAGCGATGAAATTAATTTTGTTTCCACTAAGGCTAACTATTTGAATGCAGCGGCATCTGACACGGTCAGTACATGTGTGTTCCTCTCTAAGTTTCCCTTCTAATCCTATAAAATCAGACCATCTCTGCGACTAATATTTTCCTTTTTCTCATGATAAAACACCCAGATGTTCAAAGAAAGGCACAAGAAGAGATCGATCGTGTTATTGGCAATAACCGCCTTCCAGACCATAATGATCGGCCTGATCTCCCATATATCGAAGCTATATATCGCGAAGTACTGCGATACAACCAGCCTCTGCGCATTGGTGTGCCGCATGCATTGATGGAAGATGATATTTATGAGGGATATTTCTTACCAAAAGGCAGCTGCTCTTGATCTGCATATGCACCAGAACATTTACTCATGTGTTTCTTAGGAGCAATCGTTACGAGCAACATATGGGCCATGACACACGATGGAGATATCTACCCGGATCCATTCTCCTTCAAACCTGAGCGATATCTCGATGAAGATGGGAGACTGAATGATGACGACCGTATTTTGGCTTATGGCTTTGGGACGAGGCAAGTTGTTCTGCTTCTAAAATACACAGGTGTTGAGCCTCATGTTTTCTTTACCACAGAATCTGTGTTGGGAAGTCCGTAGCGAGCGATTTGGTGAGAAACTTACCACTGCATGGATTAGTAAATCTGAGCATCATTATCTAACATTTTTGTAGATGTGGCTCATTATCACATCCTTTCTCGCCTGTTTCAATATCGACAAAGCAAAAGATAAGTACGGCAATCAAATTGAAGTAGACGAAACATTTTTTGAAATAGGATTGTTAACGTGCGTTTCCGTGCAAGATATTTAGCATAATCAAGTGTGTTGAAATAACTTGTTTTTATAGCCAGAAGAAGCCATTCGAGAACTCCATCAGACCTCGATCGGAGGCGATACAGAACCTCATTCGTAGTGCACTGACTTAGTCAATTGATATGTGTTGTATCCACTGGTTAAAAGTTTTTGCTGGCATTTTCACTTCCCAAGCACTTATGGTCTTGATCAATGTCGATGTGGTACCGCTCCGTGTTGTCTCGTTCATAAAATGTATATATTATGTCTCGCGCTCATAGCAAACGAAATTTTTATAATCCTACAGAAGTGCACAATAATTAGATGCCCGGGCCAAGCGTCCCTCAACGTTGCCCAGTGTATATCGCAAAGCAGTCGCAAAGTACTTGATGCGATGCAATTTACAAGCAGCCGGTCACCTTGGTTTCACTTCATGCATTGACACTGACAATTTTTATTTTTGACTGGATTGTAACACCTAGGGGTTGCCAGAGTATTGTGATTGTATTTCGGTTTGTCTTGAAATGGAGGAAACTTAAGGTAGTAACTTGAATGGGTGGTATTGAGTTGTCCGCCGAGCACTGGGAAAACTGAAAGAGGAAGACTGAGGCGAAGTCACCGGCATATCAAAATGTTTCCTTCCTGAACATCTAGCAGCTTCTCTGCAAGGCATCCTCATTACTCTGAAAGGCTGTCGAATTTTGACACGGCGAATGTCATCTTCGCCATGGTCCAATCCCAAAGAGCCTCTGACTTCGTGTGGATATCGGCTTTGGAACCTTGCAGCTGTTCCTCAAGGCTGTTGAATTTCTTCTCGTATTTTTCCAAACGAACCGGTGTAATCCCCAACCTCCCTTGGCTGTACTGGTGTCATTTATGATTTGGCGTGAAACTCTCGTCTATGCCTCCTTTGCAGTCCCTGCCGGCTCCTTTTCATCTGGTGGAACCTTTCTCGCTGCACGCGGCCGGACGCGTTGAAGAGGAGGGATGTTGACCTTGATAGGTGAATCTGGCAGATGAGTGGATGTTCCTTCCGCCTTCGTGGTTGAAGTTGTGGTCGAACACCGCTTGCGGCGGGAACGACGAGGTACTTTTGGGTTTGCACAAGTACATTTGACCTTGCTATTCGTACAGCCTTCGCATGCCTACTTCACCAGCGACATGGATCGAACGCAAATCAACCCCTTCCCTTTGAAGTTCGAGCATTTTGTTGTGAATTGCTCACTGGGCTTGGGGAACTCGTTCTCTGCAAGCACTCCCTCCATCCCAGCCTCCGTCGGCGTCGCTTACCATGCATTGTAGATCGACCCTAGGTTGGCATAAAGATAACGATTTAGAATGAAATTATTAGTACGACTCCTATCACGGCCCACGGCCGAGTAACCTGTACGGATTTCGGAGCTTCAGGCTATGGCACCGTCACAGAATTTTGCTCGCTTGGAGAAAACGTAGATGTCCTATACTTGAAAGTTGAAAAGTTGATACATTGCCTTATTATGTAATTGAAGTTATCAAAACCTTCATCGGAGAGCTTCGACAGTAGGGATCCTTCATGTTCACCGGACTGGTATGCCTAATGCAATCTTGACTCTATGTGAAAGCTGATAGGTGGAATGAAAGATTGAACATCTTGGAACAGTCTCTTCTATCGTTCGCGATGCAGGAGGATGTTCGTTAACTATCGCGAACGCGGCTCAGATCCTTGATGATTGCCACACAGGCGACTCCGTTGCTGTCAATGGGGCTTGCTTGACCGTCACTGAATTTCATCCGAAAGAACAAGGTGGATGGTTCAAGGTGTGGTTAGCCAACGAAACTTTGGACAGGACAGATCTAGGTGCGTTTGTGTCTTTATGCATTTAGGAATCATGAATGACGATCTTTTGTTACAAAGGCGAACGAAAAGTAGGGGATCAGCTCAACCTCGAGCGGGCTATGGGCGCACACGTGCGATTTGGAGGTCATTTTGTCCAGGTACATGGCTCGTGTCAGAAATGTTGTTCGAACACTGACCTGTCTTTCAGGCTCACGTTGACGGTACTGCGATCTTAATTCACCGTGTTCCAGACGGAGATTCTCTTCGTTTGACATTTCAATTTCCTGAACCTACCAAAGAGCGGCCATCTTTACTTCCATACCTCATCCCCAAGGGATACATCACCATTGACGGAGCATCCCTGACTCTGACGGGGGTTGATGACGCCATCCGGACATTCAGTATAATGCTCATCCAGCACACACAAGAAAAGATTACTCTCAGTAAGAAGGGGATTGGAGCCAAGGTGAACATCGAGGTGGATATGGTTGGGAAGTACGTCCATAAGAGTGTCGTTGCTGCTCTTGGCGGCTCGGATGATGAAAATTTGAGAGGTTTAATTGAGAAAGTCGTCAATGACGTGCTGGATAAGAGGGCAATTTCCTCATAAATTTATGTAAATATTACCGTGACTGTATGGGATGTGTATTCAAAGTTGATCTTATCTTGGTTGGGTTCTACACTCTGACATCCATCACTTCTTGGAGACCACAAGGTCACCCTGTTCTCACCGACATGGATTCGGGGCCTACTCTTAAGGCGAAGGTTCTGGTGTTTTAATGAGTGCTTTATGGTCCAGAATGTTAACGGGCCAACCTTTAGGTCGCTGTAAAGTACAACACCCAGAAGCCGTCGCCTTCGAGACCGCCTCCACGAAGGAACATGGAGAACATTCCGTCAAGACCTCTGTCTCCGGCTAAATCATTTGTGGTCCTGAATTCAAATATTGATCCTCTGTTGGCCTTTCGACCAAAGGCAAAGGTCAACAGCAGTGCTACGACACACAAAGTTGCTGTAGTAAGGTCTACGACTCGTAAGTGACATGATTGACATTGTCCATTGCTAACCTATGTGCCATTAGCAAGTGCCAGCGCAACTCCACGCTCAGGTTCTCCGACAAAGTTGACTCGTGTACGGAATGGTGTTATCTCACCCACACATATATCCAAAGTTCCTTCACATGGTGGTTCTACTCTACGCTCTCCTCCAACTGTCTCTGCACCCGTAACACCGGAATTGAGAAGTCGTACTGTAACCACGCCACCATCTGCTTCATTTATCGGCCCTCAGGAGGATGCAAGGTCAAGGTCTGGGAGCGTTTCAATGCTGCATCATGCAGTCTCTTTCTCGTCCTTTCATCCGACTCCTATGACCCACTCTGTTTCTGAGAGGGCCGGAACTACATCTACAACTTCCTCTCCAGGACTAAAACTTTCCGGTTTTGCTGGGAGCATAGACCGAGAGACGACAAGCTCACCTACACTGAGGATTCGTTCAAAGGTGTCCCCCGTTGCAAAATCTAGCGAGTCTTCATTAGTCTCTCCTACTTCTGGATTATCACCCACTCTGGTACATCCTTCAACCCGTTCTTCAGAAATCCGTGCACGTAATGCGTCAGTGTCTTCACAGCAACAGCAACAACCGCCAAAGAGTCCTCAGCAGTTTTATCCTATCACGACTGCGACACCAGCCGCAAACCCACATAGATACGCCTCTGTGCGGTCACCGCCTCCACGGACAATTGTACCCACTGCAAGTCAAATCTTTCAATCTCCTGCTCGAAGACAGGCTGCATCAAAGGACGGTGATTCTTTAGGAGCATCTAGGAATCGAGCCAGAGTGAAGACGAATGGTATACAAGCAAAAGTGGACCCCAGTGCAGTTGCACCTCTATCACCGCCAATGTCAGCAGTCTCATTTTCTTCTCGTTCTTCGGTTTCTCGTTCTTCTGCAAGCGTGTCGGCCATCGATGACGGTCGTTCGGAATTTCCGTCAACATCTGCAGCCACTGGCCATCTGAACGGGGCACAACACAAGCAAAACGGCAACCCCGATCATTTAAGTTTGACTTTAAACAACCTGATTCAATATACGTCTGATCTACCATCTGCCGACGAAACCGCAGGTGGAACAGAAGACGAGTCGGCGGATGAAGAACACAAGGTCAAGGCGGCAGCTAAGTCAAATAGAAAAGTGCTTTATAATTTATTCTGCTTTACAGTCTCTAATTTTGGTCATTCATTGTAGATCGCTGACCTTGAGATCACAAATCGATCCCTCCTCGCCATAAATGCCACCCTCGAAGCGACCAAACATCGCCAAGCGAAAGAAATACGCGAATTGAAACGCAAATTACGCGAATCCCGACTTATCCTCCCACCACGCGCCTACTGTGCCGTCAAATCCTCGCTAGACCCTTCGGAAGTGGCGGACGACGAAGAAGACATAGACGAAGAAGAACAAGACGTGGAGGATGAGAAGGACGAAATATATGAGAGGATCAAGATATTAATCGAAAACCTCTTGAAGACGGGACAACGAGCTTTGGAGAAGCAGGCCAATGACTTTCCTGAGACTGGAAAGGGCGGTGCCAAGGTGTTGACGGCGGAGGAGGTTATGGATTGGCACCAGGGCACTGACGGTCGTGAACACGACCATGATAATGATGATGACCATACCCATGAAACTGGCTTCGACGACGGCATAGTCGAACAGGCAGCAAATAAGTCCTTTACAGCATCGGAAGCCGAGGTGGAAGCTATGACAATACCCTCTGATTTCTCTCCTTCCACGCCACCTCCTATTTTCATCACAAAACCGAGTTGACCGAGTTGACGGCCTATTTTTATACATTATAGATTGTTAAGGATTAACCATTTGCATTAGCGGACGGAATCGATATAATAATGGATACTTAATCCCATGTTATGTTCCCTAGTATTTGCTTAGTCCTTGCATTTCATTGCATTGCAACCTTTTCACCTCGAGCAAGAGGCATTGCTTTTCATATTGTAGCTGCATCCATTTGTATCAATCCTTTGGAACTTATGTACATCATTCTATATGAAATATTGATTTTAGAAGCTAGAGAAATGTTGGAGAGAATGAATCTACTAGAAATGGGGATGGTATATAAAAGCTCGAGAACTAGAAAATTCTATCTAGTCCTCTGCCAACCTTTGGGCACGTTTCGCAAGCTATGAAGGTCATTAAAACACGGACGATACCAAGAAAGAACTACTTACAGCTGCTGCCAGATCAACTTGTCCTGGTGCTGTGGGACGTTTACCAACTGATCCGCCAGGTCTTGGCGGCGCAGCTGGTGTCGGCCTGGGTGCGGTAGGGATAGGAGGATTTCCTCCTACTTTAGGAGTAACAGAAGGTTTAGCACCAACAACGGGTGGCGCTGGGGGCTTGGGTTTATTGGATAGGGGTGGTGGAACTTTGCCTGTCGACACGCTCGAAGGTCTGGAATTTTCTTGCAAGTCATCCGACGTTGAAGGGATATTTTTCCAAGGGGCGGCAGTTCCATTAGCAGGTTTCATACCAGGAAAGACAGATACTGGTTTGGCAGAAGCGTTCGCGACAGTCGACGTAGGAACAATCTTTGGAGCGGGTGGTGTCTTTCGAGGAGGAGCAGGTGGTGGACGTGGGGCCGCTGCTTGAGGTGGTACAAGTTCCAAGTAATTGTTGGGTGCCCAGCCCTCCGCTCCGTCTTTCTTGACTAACCACCAACCATTATCATCTTTCTCCACCACTTCGACGATATCATCCTTCTTCAGTGACGTCTCTCCCTCCTGGCCTTCAAATGGGAATTTAGCTCGGTACAAAGGTACTTCGGGTTTAGCTGCTGGCGGAGGTGGAGGTGGAGGTGGAACGTTGTTGCGGGGTGGTGCAGGAGGTACCCTCGCTTTAGCTGCTGTTGACGTCGACACTGAAGAAGCCTTGGAAGAAGGGGGTGTCGGCTTGACACTGGTGGAAATGGGAAGTGTTTGTGCGGCTGGTTTACGAACGCCAGGTTTTTTCTGAAAAAAGAAAAATTCAGGTAAACAAAGGGGACAAGATCTGTCATACCTCTGGTCCGCCCGCTCTAAGCAATTTACCTTGCGTAATCGGACGGACGCCAGGCTTTCTCCTTGGTACAGGTCGTGACTGACTACTTGGTGGCTCTCCAGAAGGAGCATGAACCGTATGGCTCTTATAGACGTCACGAGGAACGGTCTCATCTTTGATGAATTTTATTTGGGCTTGCTTGTCCTTCTTCTTGTTGTAGCTGATACTACACGGGAATAAGCAATTTCAATGGCCAACAACCATTCAACTTACGTGGGTAGAATGTGCATGTCTACGCTGCCCTGTGTTGCCTTGACAATGTGGGTTATTAATTCCGTCTTGAAAACACAGTTGATGATAGGGTCGCCCGCTTCGGTTACACCAAGGTTCAGGACCTGTGCTCTCATTGCAATAAAATTGTTGAGTAAATGCGTTCATACATACCAGCCAATCATCTCGAAGGTTAGACAGTGCTATACTTTTGATAGTAACAAGATTAATCTTTCTCTCCAGAGTTGTAGTGGCCTGACCATCCTTGTCATTGATTACAAGGATGTAGAACGCCTTTGCAGTCTAGATTACCCTATAATTTAATCTTGGAACAAGTAAATTATACCAAATACTCACCAAGATAGCGAATCTAGGGTTTAGTTTACTTGAACGAAGGAATTGTGGAACGAGTAGCTGAACACGAGAACTGAAAATGACAAGATCCCCTAAAATGTATTTGAAAATGGGTGTCACCTTCGTATATGCAAAGGAACACTTACTCCCAATTCCGGCAGTCTCAGCCAATTCTTCCCCTAATGCACTCTTGCCATTTACGTCTAAATAATCACCCATGAATCTCCGATACCCAAGAAGACTAAACCGCCGCCGTTCCTTTCGTTGAGCCAACAATTGGTGGCTGTAGTCACGGATTTGCGCATAAGCAAGACCTTCTTTATTATTCCTCCAGAACCTTTGAATACGACGGGCACACTCGTTTTTGTATCGCATGTAGTTCTTCCAAGCACGTTGAATGCGGCTAGCCATGTTGTGCCAATATCGATCTCGCATGGTTTCCAAAGCAAAGAGCTAATGCTAATATGTGAGTTGAAAAATTGGAGATGACCAGGATGAACACCAACGGTCTCTGGGTTCTTGATGAATGCTTTTGTGACACCCATCTGCCACTGATCCTTTGGAATTCCTGTATCTTTGAGAATTTGCATACAAGCCGATTTCGCATCTCCGGTCCAAGTATATTCACCAGCATAAGAAGTGTTGGGCGAGAGGAGATAAAATCGTTCCACCATTTTTTCGAAAGTATTTCTATAAGCGAAACCAGCTCTGCGAACGCGAATATTCTCTTGTAGACCAAGGTACTTGATTTGATGAAGAACAGCTTTCGTGTCGAATTCTGATGAACTACGATTTTGATTTGGCTTGATCGTACGGATGTAGGATGGCTGAGCTTTCATGAGGTTGTCCACAAGAGCACCCGCGGATTGCTGAGAAGCTGTGAATTATGAAAGACACTGACCGAGATAAATAATTCAAACCTTAATTCTGTCACCAGCCGTCGGAGGCCGCTTCTTGCTGTTGGGATCAGGACGATCTGGGAACAGCGCCTGAAGGAACTGGTTTCCACTGCTAGCAACAAGGTCCAAGAGATCTTTGATCAACAAGTCCTTGTTTTTGTCAGTCATGCCTGCGACGTTGTACATTACATCTCCAGCATAATGGCGAACCAAGAACTGTGCACCACGGGCTTCAAAGTGAGGATTAGAGGATAACATGGCGGTACGCTGGACGAAACTACTATCAGCCGCGGTTGGATCGGCATGTGCCGTTGCACAGGCATCGTTTAAAGCAGCAAAAATTCCTGGAGGCCGGCGTTCTTCAATGAGATCGCACACAATCTTGTTATTAAAGTATTTGATGGGCGTCCACTGGATTTTTTCTCGGACGTATTCTTCTTGCTCGGTTTTCAATGTGAGTTCAATGAAAATTTGTTGTAGTTTCTCGTTGACGTAATTGATGCATAATTGTTCGAAGGAGTTGTCCTAGAGTTAATTAGATACACAGCCCAACATAAAATGTCACTCGGAGCTGACCTCGAAAATTTCAAAGCCGAAGATATCCTAAAACCTGGTCAACGATACAATAATGAAAAACGACAAATACTGACAAGGATGCCAATAACGTGGCTATATGAAGCTCGAGTCTTCATCGAAATATTGACACGCGATACGATCCATTCAAACAAGTTGTTGTAGATGGCCTTCGCCAGTGCATCTCGGCCAGCCAGGGCTTGTGCTGGATTTAAAGGCACATCGTATACTGACCCCCGTCGGCCACCTCTTTGTGTTTCCATGACCCTCGTTGTAAGAACCTTCTGAACTCTGGGAGCATCAACCTCCATCAGATATGCAACGAACTCGGTCACGCTTGTGTCCACAATATCTGAATTACTGTCTTCTCCCTCCTGGAACTGAACGTTTCCCAACCATAAAATTATGGCCAACATCTTAAAGATCTCATTCTGTTCCTCTCCGGTAACCCCGATGATATTCATAGCATTCTAGATCACCTCATTGGTTGAGCGAAGAAAGGAGAACCGTGCATCAGAGCTTACAATGGTATCCCGGTAGTCCTTGGTATCGTCAATATCTTGAACTGTCAGACAATTACTTATGCTGGTATAAGTGTACGATTCTGGACCCTGAAGTCCGAAAGCCTCTGCGCAAAATATTAACTGGGATGTTAATACAGACAGGACCTGCATACCTCTGTGTTCATCGGAAGCGGCTTTCGTGAACTGATAAAAGATGTGGAAGTTACGCTCGTTTTCGACTTGCCCTACTATTCTTCCCTTCTCCAGGAGATAGTTTGTGATTTGTGCACCCACAGGTTCACCTCTGTCATTGAACATGATCTCAAGATATTTTCCCTTGCACGAGTGTGAATTTAAGATTGACTCACAAAGAACTTCACTCACATGTCGACTTGAGTTATTATTTCTCAGTGTTTTTGCACATCCAAAACTTTCCAGCAGCGGATTGGTTGCCAGAACCATGTCCTTGATCTCCTTAATGCTGTTGTCCTGTCCGCCTGAGACAGCAGCAATATATTGCATGATGCGCTTTGCAGCTTCCGTCTTCCCTGCCCCAGATTCTCCAGAGATGATGACGCACTGGTTTTCGTGATACGCGTTCATGTTGTAATATGCGCTTTCTGCGATGCTGAAGACGTGAGGGGAAACCTCAAGCCTGTTCTTTCCTCGGTACTTCTTTAGTATATCGTCAGTATATATCCCAAGATCTATAAGGAAGATCAACTTCGAGCAGCAAACATAAATGGAGTATATATCTACTCCTCACCTCTAAAAGGATTGACCGATATCAGCACAGAGCCAATATAAGTGTAGATTTCTGTGCTTATCCATCGCTTTTGCAGGTTTTCATTGATACTTTCATTATTGATTGTGGTCAACAATGTCATATCCGACACTCCTACTTGCTTCTTTTTGAACCCCTCTTTCCAGTCGGCCTACAGTGAAGATGAGAAAGTATCTTCTACTCCGCACAAATAAATCCGACCCACCTTTGCAACTTTGGCCTGCGCGGCAGATTTCTTCGCAGCAAGTGTGACTTTCTTGCCAGCCTTCTTAGATGGAGCCTAGAAGACGGTCAACTTCAAGTTATCAATGCGTAGGATATGCAGAAGGAACCACACCATCGTAAAACGAGTCTAATATGAAAAATTAATAGTGTATTATGTTAACGGTTTCGTTCAAGCGTTCTGGTGTCGAATAAAGCAAAAGAGTAAATCCCGAAGACCAATAACACATAACCGGCTACAGCCGTAGCTTGGGCCGTGCTGCGGCGTCATATCATTTAACAAATATTCACAGTACATAACTATTCAGCCAATGCTTTGAGCGCTTCCGTAGCTTGATACATTACTGAGGGGTCACTTGATACACCCTTACCCTTCGCCAACTGAACCAGGGCCTGTAACAGTCCAGACTCCTTTCCGTCATTGGATATTTTTTCTCGAATGTCCTTGTCCTCGACCTTCTTGAACACGTTTAAGACGCAAGCCACTCCACGATGCACAAGGGCAGGATTTGTTTCAACAATTTGTTCATCTTTCAAAGAAGCAGGAAGCGCAGCCGGATCGATGAGCTGCGTTATGATCGGGAGAAATCTGTGATGCTCGAACTGGAGGTCAATCAGTGTTTTGCATACGTTGGGAGCCGCAGTTAGCGTTGCAAGCGCTCCTGATGCGGCCAATCGTGTCGGAATGTCCTCGACGTCTGATAAAGCGAGGAGAATGTGTATTTTTGAAGCCGAGCCTGGATTATCACCTGCATAACGTTCAAATACTTCGTCCGATCCTACGATCAAATTGCAAATGAGTTCTACAGAGGCTCTCCGCACGAGGGTGTGATCTTCCAAAAGTAAAAGCTCAACTTTGTTGACAAGTCCATCGGCTTTCGCTACCCTGGAAGCAACGTCAGAGCTATATGAAGCCAAGTTGGTCAATGCCATGATAGCCTCAAACTGCTGCAGCAAATTCGAAGAAGGGTGTTGTAGAAGAATAGACAGAGGCCTGATAACATCGTATACAGCACCGATGTTTGGGCCAAAGACCTGAAGAGGCGAGGATGTAATGGACAATTTGGCTAAAGCTTGAATAGGGTCCAAATCAGCAGGGCTGAGCATTGCCGTATTCTTGCCACTGGACAAGCTCGAAAATGCTCGCTTGATGATAGTCTGCAACACCCTTGCGCCACCGGCCTGTAGTGCTGCCCCTCTGTTCTCTTTCTCTTCCACAATGTTTAGCAGCGACTTCCCGACGTTAAGTCTGATGCCAGCAGAATCTACACCAGCAATTGCTGCAGGAAAGACAGGAAGGACGCCAGCAGAGATGAGCAAACGAATCCGTGCTTTGACATACTTGTCATCGTCCAGTATCAGAGTGGCCTCCGATGAGCCCTTTCCAGATTTTGCCATTCGTCTTAATTTTTCTACCTGCTGTTGCTCCTCGCTGAGACGTGGGGGGAAAGACGTCAGATTAGAAATGATGACGGAAATGCCATAAATCAGTGTGGAATTTGGGCTGGCCTTTGCAGATGCTGTTTTCTTTGTAGGTACCAGCTCGAAAAGTTGTCTGAGGAACGACGAATTCTTCGCAAGTCTTTCCTTCAAACCTGGATCGACAGTGAGATATGCTAACCCCTCCACAGCGTCAACAGTTGACGCGGTTTCCCTTGATACGACGATATTCGTCATTGTTTCTGCCAGATTATCTATCTGTCCACTCTGTACTTGTGGCGATCCAACTTCCGGTTCATCTGACATAGCTCCTTTGAAAAGCTTGACGAGAGCTAAAGAAGCTGCACTTCGAAGACCAGTATCCGTCGCTTGGCGTGAATTGGATTCCAGCCACCGAACAACTTGAGGCCTAATTATCTCTCTACAACTTTTTTTTGCACACGCATGACTGAGAAGACGAGCGATTTCCAGAGATAGAAGAGGAGATGGTGAAAGATCGATGCTGTCCATTACGCCCTCGACTACATCCTCTCTTGCGAAAATCAACGATGCAGAAGGAGCATCTATTTGGAATAACGCAGTAAGAAAGGAAGCACCAGTGAGAAGGGACTTTTCATCGGTTTCTCCAAATAACTGTGCAACGAAAGGAGCGAAGATTCGAACGAGCTGTTCCGTGGCCACAGTCCCATCTTTGTTTTTTCCTTCTACTTGTCTTGCTTGTTGACAGATGGCCGATAGGACTACATATGCTTTTGGCCGAAGGGTATCCACGTCTGCATTGGTTGGGAGAAATGCTGTTGCCAGGCAAGCAAACTCGTCCGGAGCGATATTATGTTGTAAAGTTATTTGTGAACTTTTGAGCAACTGGTTGAGCTTGACATCAATGTCTGTCGACGCCATGACTGGTCAAGACTTTGGGCATATAATTGATTCTTGAATCTAACGAAGTTGCCTTGTGTAATGATGGTTTCATGAATAGCTGTCGTCCGAGTCCTTGATAATTACCGAAAACATCCAACTTTCTCCTTCGTCATTATGAGCACTTTTAAAATTTCAAAAAAGATTCAAAAATCAAGAGATCCTGGCATTCAAGATGGCGACCTCATCCTTTTCAAATTACCCAACAGTGATGTGAAAAGCGTGAAGATAGAAAAAAATATGTGAGTCTTACCGATGATCACGATCGTAGCATCTCCTAAACCTGCTTTAGAACTATCAACCTAGGAAAGGTTGGGATTTTCCATGCGGCCGAGCTTATTGGCCAACCTTACGGCCTGATGTACGAGATTGTCGACAAAAAATTACAATTATTACCTCCTCGTACTCTCGAAGAAGTTGGTATGCAACCATTCTTTTACCTGAAGAAATTTTACAAGCAATCATTAGAGGATACCGATGCCACTAACGAGCTGATAAACGACGGGGAATTCGTTCAACCGTTAACGGCGGAGGAAATCCAGACTTTGCAAAAATCGGGAGTTCATGCCTCTGTGAGTTTGGCTATTTTTCATCTTTCTTCCCTTTTTTGATTCTTGGTTAGTGGCCTGATACTTATTGTTAATTAGGATATTATACAGAAGCAGATAGAGCAGCACGCCAACTATTCTATGAAGACGGAATATAGTAAAGACAAATACAAGAAGCGGAAGGAAGCCAAGTGAGTTCTTTAACCGCCCTTGCTGCCAATGTAACTCGTCCAAAAAAATGAGCAGATACTCCAAAACATTTTCAACTATTGAACCTACTCTGTTCAATGTCTGCGAATATTGGTTTGTGAAGGATCAAAATAGGATCCGAGACCTTCGAGTCGATTCGCTCTCTCAAGTGCTCAACCTCGCCAATGTTCGACCAGGCGGTAGATATCTTGCCGTAGACGATGCATCTGGTTTACTTGTCGCCAGCATTTTGGAACGATTAGGCGGTATGTTATCTGTTGAATCAAGGACTTCACCAACATTCATGCTCGTTCGTAGGTGATGGCAGGCTAATAACGATTTGCAATTCAGATTCTCCTCCAGCATACCCCGTGGTACCATATATGAATTTTGATTCTAGCGTAACAGACGTCCTCGCTTCTTTGAATTGGGCCACAGCTGAAGAAGAATACGAACCTGGTATTATTTTTTTTAATGTGTGCATGAATTGGACATCTGTCTGAAAGCATTCTAACAGTTCTTCCACCATCCGATTTGTCCGATCAGATTAAATCAGAACGCCAAAAACACCGTCTTAACAAGCGAAAAGTTATTTCCGACTTGCTTAGTACCACACGCGATGAGCTGTTCTCCGGCGAGTTTGATAGGTATGTCCATTGTTCTCTATTCTCGTTTCATAAAATTGATTCCCTCCGCCAGCCTCCTGATATCGAGTGAATATGAACCGTATTCTATAATTGAACGACTGGATCCCTATCTCGCTGGATCCGCATCAATTGTTGTCCACAGTCCATACTCTCAAGTATGTTTTTGTGTCCACTTAAATGATGGATTGCTTGAGACGAATTTTCAGATTATCGTCGATCTACAAGCACAGCTGCGTAACTTTCCACAATACCTGTGTCCAACCATAACAGAAGCATGGCTGAGGCGTTATCAAGTTCGGTGATTCATTATACCCGTCAACTTCTGTTTCACTTCCTGTTTGCTAGATACTTCCTGGTCGGACACACCCCATGATGCAAATGTCTGGTTCAGGTGGATTTATACTCCACGTAATTAAGATGTAAGCTCTTCTTCTTTTCCAACATTATTCTGTTCCTTAGCTTTGCGTTACAGTTACAACGATCCATCAGCTGTGTTCACACCGAGGGAGCGGAGAAGAAAAACGAAAATGCCCAAAATGGAAAGCGAAAACTCCAGAGACTCTGAAAAATCCTCTTTATCAGGAGCAAAGGAAGAGGAAGTGTAAAATAACATTATACAAGTACTTAATGGTATCAGGTGAAGAAAAAAAGCCCAATTGTAATCGCAATGAACATCTCAAGAATTGGTATTGACGGTTTCAGGAAAGAGTGCAGCGAACACCTAAACAACGTCCTCAGAACGCAAAACCATGGGGAATTAAGTGTGACTCGTACCTCGTCAAGGATAGTATACAAAATGTGTTGATTGAGACGCCTGTTCTGCAAAACAGCAAAAATTCTGCGAGCCCCGCGACGAGCATTGGACCGACCAATCATGTTAGCAGCGAGGTCTTCAGTCAAGTGTTAGATAGATCAGGGCAGAAAAGATGTAAACCATACCAGGGACAAGTGAAGAAAGCTTCCTGTTAGCTTCGTCTCTCGTTTTCAATTTTTCCTCTGTCGTACGTGGCACACCGGAGAGCTTTGCTATCCCCCCAGGCCAGAGATTGTCACGGAAAATGTTGAGATATGATGTGAGCTTAGGTGGTGCAAGCAGCACTCTCGCATTTTCCCGCAGTTTCCTAACCGGTGTATTAAAAAATAAGTGTGTAATCGGACTAAACGCCAACGCACCTTTCAACTGTCCCTCCAAGGACTTCTTGCAAAATAATCACAATAGCCTGACGCCGTAACCAATTATTCTTCTTGTGAAGCTCAAATACTGATAGAACGAGATCGCAAATTGGTGAAATGAAAGTTGATGTGCTCATTTCTCCATCCAAAGGCTTCAGGTCTCCAGACAGCTTCATCAATGCTGCCTCAGGCGCTGCATTGCCAGACGCATTCAATGCCTGCGCGACCAAGTCTTCGTCGTTTACTCCAGATCCAACGATACCAGTGAACTCAGCAACTTGGTGCGTCAGCCGCTGGATCATAACATCAAGCATAGATGGTCCGAAGAACATATCATCTATGCTTTCGGCCACGGAACGATAAACATTTCGTACCAAGTCGGTTCCGGAAAATGTGGCATGAAGTTTAGATGACGTAGGTTCTCGTTGTGCGGCAGCTGCCATGAAAGGAGAGTCGCGTGAAAGGAAGATCCTAAGCTCCTCACTCTCGCATACTACAGGTATGGCAATGACGCTCTACAACAAGCAAAGATAAATCCATTGAATACGGAAGGGAGTGCTGAAAAATAATTACCTGAAGGTACCTTTCCAAAGCCTGCCTCCTGCTATCCAGGAAACTGCCTGATAGCGAGGTAACAAGTCGCTTGCCTGGAAATTCCAGAATCTTGACCAAGGCGTACCGCTCCTTGAGTTTATTGTGCATATTATGGAATTCATTGTAGCGCCTGGCAACGACCCAACCAGAGGCATGACTTCTATCTGAAGCCAACTGCTGTACTTCAACAAGGTAACGCACAACCTGTTTCCCGCCTTCGTCGGCAACAGTTGAATTGACGATGCTAACCTTCGTACGATCAGAAATGAGACGATTGGCCGACTCCTGCTGCTCATATTGCTGCTTCTGGAACTGAAGCTCGCGTAGCTCCCTCGTCATCGCGTTCTTCGACTTTCGTAGCAACCTCAACTCCTGCGTATCACCAGCGAGCTCCGCCTTCTTGATTAATGTTTCAAGCATAGTATGCTGCTCTTGCAAACGAACGAGATTCTTGCTCAGTCTGTCGATCTCGTATGAAAGTTGCAGATCACCGGGGGCTGCGGGCTGGAATGAGCCATGTTCATCTGACGAGCCTTCCCCTTCATTTTCTTCTAAATCCACTGTGTCTTCGGAGAGAACGTCATCGAAGACTGCCTGTTGCTTCTTTGGGTGGTCAGATCTCCTAGTGGTACGGAAGAGGGGCTCTGATGGCTTCCTCTCATGAAGAGAAACGCTGACAATTGGATTATCTTCTTGCTGATCCAACGATATGATATCCGTTAAAGCAGCATGAATGGCTTCCATCCTCTTTTCTTCGCGTCTTTGCATTTCGTCCTCTGGATCATCAAACAGGGGAGCCCTGATTGGTTCGCTGGTAGAAACTGGAGACATAAGAACTTCAATGTTCGAAGGAACATAGCCAGGTGACTTTGATTGTGTTGAACGGTCCGACGTAGAACTGACGGTCCTTTGTACGCCAGGTACTCCCGGTAATTCAGAGTGTGGTGTGGGCTTCGCCGTCGATATAAAACTGGGATTTACTTGGGTTGGAGGCGAGAGCGGACCACGTCCCGAATGGGGGGTAATCTGAGATGAATAACGCAGCGAGTCGTGTTCCTTTTCGAAAGGAGAAGCGAACGATTTGCTCATAGTGAAAGCAGAGTCGCCAATTGCCCTAAACCATAGCTCTGATCGTTCAAAATCCTCAAAATCTTGTTCCATATCGCGTTCTACTTGCTTTTGGGCCAAAAGCACACTACGCCGAACTCTCCTCTGCGATTCGGTCGAGGGCATGGGGTCCAGGACAAACGCACAGATGAGGTCGATGTGCTTCTTTGGGATTGAAGCTAAAGCTGTGTGTGTCTTTGGACCGGCAAAGTAGAGACTCTGGATCATTGCAATGTCCTCTTTCACGTTGGCTAATGTAGATGGGTCCTGGATAATCTCTTCTTCATCTCCGGAGGAGTCAGAATCAACTGTTTCCAGTGGGTTCTTGAAGCTTTCCACCGTTAGCCAGAATTGCACAGGGAGCGAACGTTGGTGACGATCCATAAATTCCATAAAATAGGATAGAGAATTGGGGTTCCTAAGGATGGCTCGAAGTGTAATCTTAGACTTGAGACCGGCTTCCTGAATTTGTTGTCTCTATAAGGGTTGAGAAACCCTAACCCAGATGCAAGTCAAATATGTACTTACTGAGGAGTCGTCTTCGCCACCAAGAACAACTATTCTCGCTTCGACCTTCCGCTTTGCAGTATAGAGCCTGTCTAGGAAAGCGACAACATCTTCGGTCTTTTCCTCCTCGATCCAATCCTCCTTTTCGTGGTTGGATAAGAGTAGTCGTGTTCTTCTAATTTCACCAACGATGTCGTTCTTCAGACGCCTAGCGTCCAAAAGAGAAGAACAATGATCAATGCTTCGTAGAAATGACTCAAATTGGCGAGGATTTGTTCGAGTAGTAATTCTTTCCATAGCTACAGAGACAACGGAAGTCGATGTGGTATCTTTGTTATTATTAGGGGGTAATTGCACCTCCAGGAGATTGCGTACTTTGGAGATGAGCTGTCTTGTTGCAGGTTAGTCATACCCATGAGAGTGTAACTGAGGTTCTTCAAGACTCACTGTTGATGTATCGCAGCCCCAGCCTACGAGAAAAGGAATTGAGAAAGGATCAAGTCAGGGTTAAGCTGTAAGTGTACTGACCACCTCATCAATCAACCTGTTCCAAAAATCAGGGTCTGTTACCATCTCGAGTATTGGATACAGCACTGAACACGCCAATATTTCTCTTGCTACTACCTTCAATACCTTGCTGTTGCGCTCCTTCGGAGGCAGCACGAAGGGCAGAGCTTTATCAATAAGCTGTCGGAGATGTGCTTCCTCTGTCTGCCGCGTGAAGGTGGTGGAGAGATTCTCTACGGCATGGTGGATTTTGCCTCCTTTGTTAGCGTAGCGACTAGCAAGAAGAAGATCTAGTTCTTCTGACTGGGTTAGGCGCCTTTCGAGACGAGCACCCCGCAGAGCGACCTCTGATTCCCGAAATTGATCAATGTGTGCCGTAACTTTGGGAAGTATACGCTTTACAACAAGCGAAGGAAGGTCAATGGTAGACGCTCTGCTAATTACTTGCTGCATGGATGCATGTACGACAGAATTAACGGCGATTGGGAAAGCTGGAGAGCTGGATAATTGCGAATACCAGTTATTAACAAAATCCCTGATTATCAGAGAAATTATATCATTTAGGGCTTCTGATACTTCAGAAGAGTCTGGGTATAGAGGAGGTAATGTTTTTGGTGTGTTTTGAGACCATTGTGACCGAGTAATGACTGCTTGCCAAGCTGCGGGTGTCGAGAAATGGAATGGCCGCGCAGCATTACGCAAATAGTTAGGGGCTAGTGTCCGCTGCGAGTCTAGGTACCATCCGAGATAGATACTGAGCAGCAGATATGAGATGGCGAAAATAATCAGAATTAAAGGAGAGACAAGTAGGAGCAGAAGTGGAGAAGAGAAAACCCGGGAGATTACAGGCAAGACAACGGCGAGTATTACGACAGATACAACAACCCTTTTACTGAATAGGCCGGGCATTAGATGTGTCAAATAATTTCATGTGAAGTACATTTGGTTGAACCCGATGGTGGTGACGGAAACGCAAGGTTGGCGGCCCGGGTCTTCCTCTACAGAATTAAAAGTCGCAATGTCCTGCAATATATAACATACGATAGTGAACGGTAGACAAATTCCTTGCTCATTGTTCACTATACACTTAACAAAAACGCGTACAGAAGTGGTCACTTGCAATTGTGGCAGAAACTCAGCTCGCTCAACTTTTGACCCCATCACGCCTCATTCAGTACTCATGTCGACGAACGCTCCTCCAACGAGGACGCAGAAACCCTTATCGACAGCAGAAGGTTTCTTGTGTGGGGCAATTGCTGCGTGCATCGCAGTAAGTTTTTTTTCTTTAAAAAAAAAACTCTGTGTTTGACAAACTTGTAGGTCACCGCTTCGAACCCAGCCGAGGTCGCCAAGACGCGTCTGCAACTTCAAGGAGAACTGGCAAAAGATGGCGTGAAAAAAGTTTACAATAGCGCCCTTGATGTTTTCTCAAAGACTTGGAAGAACGAGGGTATTCGCGGTCTGCAGCGAGGTCTTCCAGCAGCAGTGCGCTTTTCATCGTTTGAAATCTGGACGCTGAGTGACAATTTTTATTGCAGTACTTGTATCAAGTAAGTTGCAAAATGTTAGACACCTAGTGGTGCTGACCATCCCAATCAGTTTCTGCTCAATGGATCAAGGCTAGGTTAGTCAAGATGCTGGTTACGTTCGTGCATAACGCAATTAAACAGGTTTCTACGAGCCATTCAGAATCCGATTTAATAAATTCATTGGGACCAGTCCTGAAAGACAAATCCCTTTTACCTCTGTCCTTGCTGGTGCCGTGAGCGGTGCCGTTGGAGGTTTGTCTCCCCAGATCATCTCCAAAAGTATTCGTTGCATCTTACCCATGAAATACAGCGTCCATCGGGAGCCCGCTATTCCTCGTTAAAGCTCGGATGCAAGTGCGTGAAGTGTCAGAGTCAAAGCAAGCTTTTGAAAGTCTATTACTTCCAGGCATATTCTCCAGCGCTTCCTGTTGGCACCCAACATTACTACAAAAGCTCTTTTAGCGCTCTATCAACAATATTCCGAGCGGAAGGCTTTCGAGGTCTCGTTCGTGGCATGGATGCTGCTGTCCTACGTACCTCAATGGGTTCTTCAGTACGTCTCACCCCCCATTTGGATTGATGTGTTAACCCTGCTTCCCAGGTGCAACTTCCGAGCTATAACTTTACGAAGAACCTATTGGTGAAACATGATATCCTTCCTGCGAACAGTCTGTGGACTTTCTTGGCTAGCAGCAGCGTGTCGGGCATGTGTGTGGTAAATCCGATTAGAAGTCGACGCTACTCTGCTTTCTTATCCTTATTTACGTATACAGTGCCTCGTCATGCAACCAGCCGATACAGCTTTGACACGAGTTTACAATCAACCAACAATGGTCGGACAAGACGGTAGAGTTAGAGGGGCACTTTACAAAAACCCTATAGATTGTCTATGGAAAACCTTCAGAGCAGAAGGGATTTATGGATGGTATAAAGGCACGGTGTATTTAACCGATTTTTTCCTAGGTTACTTGCTGAAAGTCTATTCGCAGGTTCAACTGCACACTTTTTGCGCATCGCCCCACACACGTAGGTTGTTCTGCTGGATATCACCTCGAAAGTTACATTCACACCTGCATTTCAAGTATCATTACTTTGACCATGAACGACATCATCATCAACCTTTACAAGGCAACTAGAGATCGGGAATGACACTGTCCTTTTTCTCTTAGATTACATGGCTAGACTTGATTCATATTTTTGCGTCCAGGGTAAGTATAGGGTTTTTCAGCAAAATCCAATCGGGATACGGACGTGATTCTTGATTTCTCGATAATTACAAAACAAACCCTGCAGCGAGCCGGTGTTGAGAAAAGATTTCTGATGTGACAATGTTCTCAAAATTATCTACATGTATCAGACACGATCCGTCTTAACCAGGAAGGAGATCCTGCAAGACAGGACAGGGGTCGAATCGTCAGCAAGAATTTTTGGAGAAAAACGACGAAACATTGGGATGGAAGCGACAAGGTACAGTAACAGAGTAAAATGAATATTACAATTATTTTGTAAACTGCCATGATTAAGGGAATAAATTATGTTCTCAAGATGATTGAAGGTGTATGTATGTTACACGAATGGGCACAACTTATGCAGTCTAAACGGAGAGGTACCTGAAAAAACTTCATGGCGACTTCCCAGCTTTAACCTTCCCAAACCTTAGTCGTTTCCAATCACCGACCAAAACATCCTCATCACTGACTGCCTCAAGCCTGCGAAGTTCCTTCCTCACGTATCTCACGACGTCAAGCATGACGGTCGGGTAAGTCAGGTATTTGTCCACTTCATCTGGTGAGAAATCATGTACACCAGAGCCGTCGTCGAGTTTTTCCTCTTTGTCGATGTCTATTTTGGCTACATTCACGACTTCGCCCCCGACGAGGTTTACGGAGCGGTGGAAAGTAGAAGAAGAAAGGGATTGGGACGGGGAGGTAGAAGGGTAGGCAATGCCTTGTGCACCCCGAGCACCAAGAAGATTCCTCCAAACAGCCGCTGCCATTTCCATGTCGCCTCGTACAATCGCGAGATCGAAGGCGAGTCCCATACCCGCCCACTGCTCTTTGAATATCTTCATCTGCCTCGTTACCACCCTATCTGGTGCTCGACGGTTCTTTTTCTTCTCTACCCCTGTATGCTGAGCATTGTTCGGATTGATATAGAAAGACGTGTGAAATGTATATGGCGTTGCGAGTTCGTCTGGAGGTTGAAGTATGGCACGAACGCGGTCTTCAACGTCAAGGAAGAAATGATCGATGAGAGCCTGTTCGTAATACCGTCCATGTGTCTGTGGAAGAGCACGAAAACGGACGGTGAGCATCCAAATGTGTAGGTTTGTGACTGTAAACCATGACTGAAATGTCGGAGGTAAATAACAAGCTAGATTTTATGAACGTAAATTATCAAGAAGTGGTGTAACTTGTATAGAGACGCACCTTGTAACCAAAAGTCCTTGTCCTGGTCAGGAGCTCTTGCAGCTATCTGTTCATAAATAGCGAATGCCCGCCGTCCAGCAACCTGCCTTGGACTTCCATATCCCAGGAGATTCGTAAGCCCTAAAAAAAATTTCCGCGTTAAAGGAGAAGCTTCCACTTTTTGCGTTAACCAGCTCTTTTCTTCCTCGCGTTTTGGAGGTGGTGTCAAAGTTTGGTTTGTCGATGACTTGGAAGGATTTGTCCTGGAAGGCTGTGTGGCTAGAAATCTAAAGCCATTTTGTAAGAGAAAAGATGCGGAACGATATGGGAATGAGTGTCTGACATAGACAGTGCGTATTATGAACATGGCCGCTTTAGCCTTGGGGCCTGCAGTGTAAGAACGCACGTGAGGTTTTTAAAATGATTGTTCATTTATGTAAATACAAAAATATACCACTTGAAAGCCACAAAAAATGAATCTCTTTGAAAAAATAATTAAAAAATTATCCGCAAATATAGCGATATTGCAGATCGTTTGGGTTTTGAGGGATCCAACCATTATTAAGGCCAGCTCTATACGACCATTCATCCGCACTCTCCGTCTTCCACGTCCAATGGATCCACCCTTGACCACCCCTTTCAAATGCAATCACTTGGGCCTCCCAATACTGCCTCAGAAAAGTCTTGTAGCTCTGACTAAACGTCGCCGCACTACCAGTGAGACCCACGCAGCTGCCGACACGACTGGAACCAGAGAAGGTACCATCGTAACGCGAACCGAGGCCACGACCATTGAGATATCGCGCGCAGTCATTGGGAGCTGGTGACCATTCTCCGACTACAACCCAGAGGATCGAGGAAGCAAGATCTGATGCCCTACTACAGGCCCCTTGGATGTGTTGGTCCCAACTGAGATGATTTTCCTTTGTAACACGATACCATGAATCTCAAGTCTCGTTCAAAAGGAAAGTAAATATACCTCATTCGTAAACAGTTGATAAAAGTGCTTATCCATGATGACACCTTCCCATCCTGGATAAGGCATGAAATCCCTCCAATAACTCGTGGGCTGAGCAGCATCCTGGATCATCAGTACAGTATTGCTTTGTTGGGCATTCCCATAAGGCCGCCTGCATTAAAAATTTCTCAGAGGAAATGGCAAAGAGCGCTTCGTAAATAAACAGACCTAACGCTTCCGTAGCTGTCATACCAAAACTTTCACGATGGAACTCAATACCACTTTATTAGTTAAACACACACACGCACACACACCTGCCGTGTGATGCGTAGCATGTCATCGCCAACATAGCCAGCAGGTCTTAAACATCTTCATCAGTAACGGAATCAGCTTATTGATGGACAATCTACCAACTCGTTCAGAGGCGCGATGATAGGAACAACACCAGACATGTCCTTGTACATTGACGCCAATTGCTTGATAATCGCGTTAGTTCGGGAGATAAATGATGGATTGGTATGCCAAAGCCTGTTTTTGTCGAGTAGTCAGAAAATGAATTCTTTTTTTTGTTTTTTTTTAAAAGAGCCTACGGGAAGTTCTTCCTCTGCCCAGAATTGTCGTATCTTGTTTAACTTAACAATGAATTCTTGAAGAAGTGCTGGCATATACGTCAAACGTACCCATTCTGACTGCCAGGGGCACCTACACCAAACCATTGATTGAGCATAATTACGAATGTGGTAAATATTCACCATGAAGGTCCACGATGACCTTAAGACCGTATTTCTGCGCCCAACCAATCGCCCTTGTAAGATACGGTAATTGTCCCTGAATATAAGGTTCTCCAGGAGAAACATCAAAAGCCCAATATCCAATCGGGATACGGACATGATTCAACCTTTGTATTGAAAGGGAGAAAATATCTCATTTATTCTTTCTCGAATGGGACAAAAAATATAAAACACACTCTGCAGCGGCAATTTCGGCAAAATCTGTTTCGGTGATGAAGGTGTCCCAATGTCTCTGCAGTGTCGAGGTAGCCTTTGCACGATCCTGGAATTGACCAAACGTCCATTCATCCACAATGCGGTTGTCTTGTGTAGCATCGAAAAGTGACGGTGTAACAAAGGGCTAAACCACCTATTAGTATTAGTACTAAGTAGTCTGTCCTCAAGGGAGACGCACCTCAAGGACAAGCCAGCCACCGATATTTACACCTCTAACCTTTTGACTCCCATACGGGAATCCGAACGTAAGACCATAGGCGGATTGAAAGAGCGATAAGCCATATAATACGACGGCTGCTAATCTAACCAAGCAAAAAGTCCAAGAAATGGCTGAAAGAGTGACCATTAGTAGAAAGGGACGTGTGGGGGGGATGAATTAAGTAGTAGGGTATCTGTGACTGTGCTACCAGAGATTCAACATGGGAAAGGACAGGCCTGCACGAGTGTTCTCGTTAGTGTTAATTAGAGTTGTATTAGGGCCGACAGCTCTGACTTTCAGCTTCTTTCGCTTGGCTTTTGCCATTATCTTTCTGGATGTATTCGTGATGGAGGACATATTTTGCAGTTGCGGAATGAATGAAGCTTGAACCCAAGTGTCAAGGCATGACATCGGCCCATTTGGTATGACCGCAATACCATTCTGCAAACGGAGTTCAGTGAACGTATCGACTTCATAAATGTGGTTGGAACGCAATTTGGGGGAGCCAACCGGTGGAAAGCTGGACTTCGTGAAATCGTGTATAAAATTTGAAATTATCTATATTTCAACTCGACTTACAGACGGGGGCATACATTGGGCTACATAGTAAATCAAGATAAATCAAAGTGGATAAACGTACATAATTGCTTCTTTCTTTCATCTCCTCTGTACGGTTCATCATCATCATGCCTTACCCAAAGCAAATCATCATCATGGCTCAAAATTTCATCGACGAGCGCGAAGAAAACGTCCAACTACAGGAAAACAAGTTCTACATGCTGTGGGATACGATCCTCAATCTCCACTTCCCATTCACTTTGGGTTACGGAATGGCCCCTCAAACGTCGATCACTGGCACAGGCACGAGGCAAGATTTTATCGTCGTAAAGATTATTCGCGAGTCGGTAGATGTCGTCGTCGTTGTCGGGCTGAAGAGCTCCTCTGATGAGACCAAGGCCGAGATGGACACATTGCAGACCGAGTTGGTTGAGTTCATCAAGGAACGCTTCTCGCAAACTCAGTACCAGACCATCTATGGAATCGGGGGCGTCGGTTTATCATGGACCGCTCTCAAGGTGGACAAAATGGACTTCGATCGACCTATGACCATTGTTCCTAGGCGAGGAAACGTTACTTCGAACGAGTCGTTTTCACGCCTGAAGGCTGTTGCCGACGAGATTTATGCGATGACGAGGGTATGGCCCTAATGTCATGTTCTTATGCTCATCTTCTCATCATCCCGCATATAGGATCCAGTCATTCCCGCGTCATCCTCCTAATTCATCATCAGTTTAACTTTACCAGATTCCTATTACTGAATGTAGATTTTTAAAATCAATACAACCATTTCAGATTTATCCATACGATGAGTAGATGTTGTGCCGAAACGAACTTGTGAGAGACTGTCTGCCACTGCAACGAAGATAAAAACAATACACGAACTCCCCTTCTCAAATTTCACAGTTGTGGCCTAACTCGCGTTCGTTATTGCCTACAACTTCTCACAAACCTTGCATTAAGAGTTTACAATTGATTTAGTTGCATTTATCGTACTATTAGTGCTGTGTAAACGCCGTTATTAAAATACTGGCGCGGAAGGCAGTCCAACCGCCTATTAAATATTGTGTCGGAGTGCGGACGGCAATCTCCGAAGCCCCTATAACTTCGGACAACCTTTGGAAGTCGGGTCATTTCTTCACACCAGTACGCCTTATCGCGATGACCACCGATTCCCTTTTGAAGCGCTATGAAGCTGCTGGTCAATCCCATCTGTTTAATTTCTTGTCAAAGCTCACACCTGAACAACAGGCAGAGCTGAAGAACCAACTAGAATCTCTCGATATCGAGCGCGTCAATCGCATTTATTCAAAGGCTGTATCTGCAGAGGAAGAAGCACTTAAACCGAGTGTAGGGCCCGATGCCATCGAGCCTCTCCCTAAGGGCGCGTCGGATTCCGTTTCCAACCAAGCTAAAGTCAAGGAATGGTCTCGCATCGGTTTAGAAGCGATTGCACGTGGCGAGGTGGGCGTGCTGCTCATGGCTGGCGGGCAAGGAACTAGACTAGGAAGCAGTGCACCCAAGGGCTGCTATGACATCGGCCTGCCTTCGCACAAGTCCCTTTTTCAGTACCAGGCGGAACGCATCAAACGTTTACAGACGTTGGCTGAGATCGAATTTGGAAAACCACCAAATTCGGTCGTCATTCCTTGGTACGTTATGACCAGTGGCCCGACGCGTCGCGATACAGAAGATTTCTACAAGAAAAATAACTACTTTGGCTTGAATTCTAAAGATGTAATTCTCTTTGAGCAAGGTCAGTTATACTCCAGTCTCTTCAACCAGCCCACTAAGTAGATCCGGATAGGAACTCTCCCATGTTTAACGATGGAGGGCAAAGTCCTTCTTGAAACACCTTCACGTGTAGCCGTCGCTCCGGACGGCAATGCTGCCACCCGTCTTTCACCTGGTTCAAGCACTACCGTCCTCTCCGATCTCGCCAAGCGCAAAGTCCTCTATGTTCACGCCTACTGCGTCGACAACTGCCTCGTCCGCGTCGCCGACCCCGTTTTCCTCGGCTACAGCATCCAAAAGCAAGCCGACTGTGCCGCCAAGGTCGTTCCCAAGGCAAGCCCAACCGAGTCGGTCGGTGTGGTTGCCTACAGAGGAAACAAGTTTAGCGTTGTAGAATATTCCGAGATATCGGCAGAACAAGCACAAAAGCGCGACCCAGAAACGGGCGAGCTGTCCTTCCGTGCTGGAAATATAGCAAACCATTTCTACACCACCACATTCCTTAACAGAGTCGAATCTTTTGAAAATGAGCTTGCTTTCCACATCGCGCGGAAGAAAATTCCTCATGTGAATCTCGAGACTGCGCAGTCTGTCAAACCTTCCAAGCCGAACGGGATGAAGCTTGAAATGTTTGTGTTTGATGTCTTCCCTTTCACAGAACGCTTTTCTGTTTTAGAGGTGGAGAGGAAGGAGGAGTTCAGCCCACTTAAGAATGCCCCTGGAACGGGCTCGGATGATCCCGAATCGAGCAGGCGCGATTTGCTAGCTCAACATAAGCGCTTCCTTGAGAGTGCTGGTGCGAAGGTGAAGGAAGGTGTGGAAATTGAGATTTCACCCCTTGTGAGCTATGCCGGCGAGGGGCTTGAAAGTGCCAAAGGCAAGGTTTTCTCCAAATCGGGTATTGTTGAGTCGATCGAGGAGTTGGATGCCTTGGTTTGACGTTGAACTTGGAAACGGACTTTGAAGAATAGAAATAACGGACGGACTTGTACACTATGTCAGAACTCGAGCATGTACTATATCATTCATAAATTAAATCGACGGATATCTGCAATTCTATGGAGAGTGGTTGTACCTGACAAGTTCTTAATATTTATAATTTCAGAGAAAGTAGACCAATCAGCGGCTCAATCCGGTACCATCGATAAGTTTCCGAATCTCCTCCGATCGAGAGCATTTGAAATGCCTTTTATGACTACAGAGACGTATCATTTCATTCGTATCATTGTCAGGTATAACGGGAGACACCAATCTCACGGACGATACAGGACTCCCCAAGTGTTAATTATAACTGGCAATCAGTTTACGACTTCTGTTGTGCCTCATAATCAAGGCTGCACATAATGATGGGAGGGATCCAGACTTTGAGCGTTGTTATTCTGTATGCATATAGCATATCGAGTTCCAATCGTACTATTGCAGTTGGCAGAAATCTCCTCTCAGGGGGAAGAAAACCCGGAATGACTAGTTCTTGCCAAGCCCGAATCTCATCAGACCCAATACTTGATTGCCTGTCGTTGGGAATTTCGACAGCAGACGTTATCGAATTCGTCGTTTGGACGGGGCTAGCGGAGTCACACGTTGCCCTTATCTTCAGGCGAGAAAAGTCACAATAATGAGCTACATCTTCAAAAAATATTAGATGATGGTTTGCTCAGGCATAGCTGCTCACTAGGTCGCTTGTCATGGACTTCCCAACACAGATTCCGTTTTTGGAGTGACGCTATCAGAAGAGAAATTATTCAAAGCAGTTATTGGATCATGGCAATAGGCTGAAAAACAATTTTGGTGTGAGTCACTTTGAATTACACTGCTCTCTGCATGATCACGATGGCATATGTCCAAAATGTTCACTTAGATTCAGAAGGAAAGCGGCTCTGAAAAGACAACTACAGTGTTACCCAACAGCAGCAGGGCCATCTGAAAGTTTCTTGGTCGTTCGAGGGCTTTTCCTTTCTAATTCTTCTCGAAGAGATGCGAAAAGCCTTTGTGTCCGCTCTGCATTAGGTTTTTGGACGATCTATGCACAGAAAATTAGTGTTCCAACTTGAAGATTGTGCCTACATCACGAGACATACTTCTTTGCAGCAAGTAACCAGCTTGTCAATGAGCATCGCCTGACCATTCTGGGCGTCCTCAAGGTCTCTTCTGAGGTGACGGTTCTATTCCGGGATTTTACGTAGGAGAGAATAAGCAATTCAGTTGAGATCTGAAAAAATCGTGTAAATGGACTGCATACCTCTTCCTCCAGTCTACCTGGGCGGCCTTCTGATAGCTGCTTTTGTTCTGCAGCACGAGCTCTAGAGAGAAGAACTTCGAGCTCTTTTGAACGTATTACGCATTCAAAATGCCGTTCCCGCAGCTCGTATTGTCGGAGGATATCTTTCAGACGTATCCGTACGCTACGAATAGTCCCCATCATCTACTCGCGGACGTAAGACAACAAAGAGCACTCACACAGAGTCGAAAATTTCTTCGATCGTTCGCTTGGCCCTGTATTGCAAGTCAGTTACATTCAAAAAAAATGCTTGTGGCCTACTCCTCAGGATCATCCGTCCATTCTTTTTTCAGTTTTTCCCGTCGAGCTTCGACATGCTCTTCCTATCATCATCAATCAAAATCCTGCAATATATTCGTAAGTTATATTACTCACCCATTCCTCCGAACAACCGCGTCCTTCAGTCAAATCCATATACTCGACAGCAATGATTTCTTCTCCCTCCTCGATGCCAACATCCTCTGGAGTCTGTTCGCCATCCAACATTCGACCATTATAAGTAAAAATGAATTGTATTCTCCCTGTGTTCGAAGAGGACTTTGGATGAGAAGTATCATTTGCATTCGCATCAATCCCGGACCCATTCCCTGCAATCCCCTCCATGCGTTCCGTCCATGATTCTATCAGACGAAAAAGTTTGGTCTTGCGTGAAATCTTAAAATACAGTTCAGCACGGTAGCGACATAGGACTTTGACTACAATATCGGGCATTTCACGATACTTGAGGTCTTGTTGTTTTACCCTCTCTGCCCGCTTTGCAAAGTCGTTTTTCATCCTCGTTAACTGTTTTATGTTTAGAGCAATTGGCGCACAAACAGAACTTGAGCTTGCCTCTTCCTGCGTCTCTTCAACACTTTGAGTTAAACGTTTCCCGTCGTCCTATCCACCTAAATTTCAGTCGAGAAATCCAGGTGACGATTAAGACTTACTCGGAGGCGCTTATTATCCTAAAACCATGGTGGTCATGAAAAATGGAATATAATTAAAATATTCAAATCTGTTCTCGTACTTTCTGTAGTTCACGAGCGAGGCTCTCCATCTTAGTTTTCGTTTGATTCGCCTTGGATAGTTGACCCTTGGCTTTTCGATACAGAAGGGGATCGTATGTCATTTGGAAAATAGAAGTCTGCAGTATACGTACCTAAATCCTTGTCCTTCATCAATTTCTGCCTCTCCTTTGCGTGGTCTCGTTCCATGCGTTTCAATTCAGCGAACTGTATGCATTCCGTCATGAATAGTTGTTCTCTGGACGGTGCATGACCATTTTTTCACCAATTCAATGTATTTGCTATGAATCGCATTTTCCTCCAGGCCTTTTACGGATTTCTGGGCTTCCTCCGCTGCATGACATCAGCTTAGCTGAGGTAGTCACTAAGTCAAACACACCAAATTTTTTCTCCTCTTCCTCCTCTAATACCTCCTCTTCTTCTAGCGCTGTTATTCTGTTCTTAACTGATTCGTACATTGCTGCAGGATCCATAGGAACGTCATTCCGTCGCTTTCCCTTTCCAGTTTGTGCGGGAGAATAGTGACCATTGATATCTGATGCACCAGTGATGAAATAATTGTTAGCAGACAATAACAGCTATGTACGAATGGCTTGCGCACTGCTTGAATGGCTAGGAGGTGCTGGCGGTGCCGCAATCGCAGGTGAAGGAGGTGCAGGACTAGCTGGTGGCTTCCCTGGTCGGGCAAGGGGTGTGTTCTGCTGAATATTCGTCCCCGAGGCGTTCATCGAAAAATCTGGGTATAATACGACCAAAGGGTTTGGTAGCAGAGTTGTATATATGTAGAGATATTTGAAGCAACACTGAACCAGCAATGTATTGATCGCTTGACGAACGGGCCGGTACTACCGTATGTATTCAGAAATCGTTTTAGGCCGAATCGGTTAAGCACATAAAATAAGGGCTCCAACGAATGAGTTAATGGCCTTGCATCTAAGTACTTGAAATTCAAATCATCAAATCCAGCCTTTTGAAATCCCTAAAGTTTATCCAGTTCTTGTGACCTCCGGAAGCTGTGACATATGTCGCGCGCCTTGTGTCACATGATCGTCGCGTCTACAATACTATTACTGCTTCGTATTGGCTAGTAAGGGTTCAACGTTCAACGTTCAATTCTGATACATGCAACACCTGAAATCGCGTATGTTGATATATTTGCCGCCTTGGTTCATTATATCTAACGTTTTCACTCAGCGCCGTCTTCTCCTGCTCACAAACGTCAAAGGCTTTCGTCCCCAACCTATGAGGACCAGCTCGGAGATTTTACTCAAGAGGATTTGGCTGCATTTGATGCCATAGAAGCCCAGCTCGCACAGGAAACGATATACAATAAGGTGGACTCCGGAGGACAAGGAATTGAGAGGGGAAGAATTCCGATCCCCTCACGGAATCACTCTCAGGAAGAGCCTCTGCCAATATCAGGAAATTCTATACTGAAAAATACAGAGGAATGTTTAGACGACCCCGATAATCCATTTAGTCCTGCTTTCTCATCTTCAGTGAAAGCACCTGCGCTGCCCCATTCGATGGGATTTACAACTGCATCATCGCTTCCATCGACCAGAAATTCAAATCGATCTCCCTCACCAGAAGCGTTGCCTCTTGAGCGTAACTATGATGACTGGTTTAGGCCGGCTCCAACAGATTTGTCCACAACATTTGTAAAGCCAGTTTTCACCAAGGGGTCGTTGGCGCCAGGGTTTGCCAAGCCTTCAGGATCTATCATCGTTCCCTCTGAAGCCGCTTTAGCAAAAGCTAAAGCCAAAATTGCTGCTTGGGAGAAAGAGGATGCAATGCTCGAGGGAAAGAAGGGTGACTCAGCCGATTATGCGCTTCCCAGCGATTCCCCGAAGCTTTCATCTGTCAAGAACGCTTGTCTTTTTCAGGAACGTCATTCGCCAAAACGACCTGCTTTGAGCACAATATCAAGTATTCTTAATACCCCGGACACACCATCACCTGCCTTTTCGAAGGCTGCAGCTCTCGAGGTACCACAAAAAGGGATGGCATCATCCCTCCTTCCTCAACGACACGCCGCTTTTAGATCACCTTTACAAGCGCGACTGCCTGCTTCTGCGCAGCCCAATTTTTCTTGCTCTCCATTGAACCCTAACCGAAATGTGACTTCCGTCGGGTTCACAAGCAATCCTCACCCACTCTCTAGCACTCCCCTCACACCGGCAGGTCCTTCTTTCGGCTCTTCTACTTTACATCGTTCGAGTATTTCGACTCCCACAATGCGAACGCGGCCTGCAAAGTTCGTTACTCCCTTCAAACCCAATATGCGGCCAGGTAAACCTGGGGGACTGGTTTGCCCTCAGATCAAAAACCCAATTCCAGTAACTGCCCCAAAAAACTCAACTTCCAGTTCTACGTCAGATCACATTCCAAGAGAAGCAACATCAAGAAAGACCTTTTTCTCCTTGAGTAAGAGTATGTTCCTTTATTTTTCCCTACTGCTAACAAGCTTCGGACAGATCCTCCACCAGGAAGGAAAACACTTGCGACTTCTGGTTTTTGGCCGCACCAATACCATACAGATGACTTCGTATCATTTGGAATGTATGTTCTTCCCTTCCGTTGTCTTTCTTGGCCTGATAGTCCAACTCTTGATTTACTCAGCGACATAAAGATGCTTAATCAAATAACTCCTGAAACTGCCGTATACTATGTTTTCCATAATACATCAACCAGAAATTCGAAACCTAAGGATCTCGGTCCACCAGAAGCACTTAAAGAACTCCATGACCGTGGGTGCACTTTGGCCACAAAACCGTGGGTGGACAATCATTGGTGTCTTATACTTTGGAAATTGGCAGGAACGGTTGTTCTTGATCCAGAAAAAGAGGTAACACCAGAAATGAGGCGATGGAGTTGGACAGAGGTTATTCATCAGCTGCTATACCGGTACAGTCTTTCTCCATTTTGCTCATTAAAAAATCCACTAATCAGTCGACAGCTATGAGCGTGAACTCAATTCTGGCGTTCGCCCACCGCTCCGCAAGATAGCGAATCAAGATGTCCCTGCGTCGTTTCCGATGGTTTTGTGTGTGTCCAATATTTTCTGGTCGCCTTCGGGTATAACGGAAGATGGATTGCCAATCGAACCTCATCCCGAGCTGGAAATTACGGATGGCTGGTATCGCCTTCGTGCACAGGTGGATTTACCGCTAGCTAGAGCCGTGCGGAGGGGTATACTTAGAGTGGGCGGGAAGATTGGCGTTGCTGGTGCGAGAGTGCGTCCTTTCCATTTGCATTGTGCAGTTCCATCTAGTATTGAAATGGGTTATCTCTTAAATAAAGCTCTTGACGGAGAGGAAGGAACCTTCGGAAATTATGGACGCATACAACTCTACGAAACTAATGTTTACGGCGAATTCCTCCCAACTCATGCCCTGGCACTTTAAACTCGGTTTCACGCGAGGCCCTTGTATTTCCACATTGCATAAACTTAATGCCGATGGTGGTGTCGTAGCTGCTCTAGACTTCGTGATAGTCAAAGTGAGATGTTCGCGTTTAATTTCACTTGCATTTTTTGAAAATAGTTTCCCCTCTTTAGTTATATCCAATCGCTTTCCTGGAATTCTTTGAGCAGGAAGATGGGACAAAGAGACGCGAAGGACCGAGAAATGAAGCAGAAGAATCTCGGGTTCATGAGCAGTGGAAGGTAGGTTGAACATCCTTTTGTGGGAACTCATTCCGATCCAGTGATGTAGAGACGACGAGAAAAAGAAGCCACAAAGCTGCGAGAGGAGCACGACAAGAAATATTGTCGTTACGAAAGTTACATGGGTCGTTTGGAAGCGAAAGCTGGAAGTCAACTCAAAACCATCGAAGGTGTGTTTAGTGAATGTTGAATGGTATCGCAGCCTTTGTCGATACCAATACTTATAACACTTTACCCTCTGCAGACGAACCCGCCGACGATATCGAGATTCTGTTCGACAAACTCGAATATCCTGAAATTGCGACGCAAGCTCTTTCCCAAGTAACGCCCATTCAAGCGTTTTGGCTTGCTCGACACATCCGACAGCACGTGGAAATGGGACGACAAGTTATGGGAGAAGAAATCGAACGGGAGTTGCAGGTGCGTATGTTATTCCGTTCATGACCGTGCTGATCCCATAAACTTTGATCGTTTCAAGCAAATCTGCCCACCACGAGACGTACGTTCCTTCCGCGTTCTCGTCGTCCAAGACGCACGGACACTCAGAAGACCAGCCAATAGGACAGCACAGCTAACGGTATGGGATGTTCTCTCGTTGACCCTGGACGAGGGAAGCGAAGCGGGAAACTTCGCTTGTGGTCAACGATATCTGGTGCATTTTCTGTCTTTTCCTGTGCGTTCGTTCTGGATTGACCTCTCATTCGGGTTTGATTACAGGCTTTGAATCTCATACCATCCCAACAGAGTGCATGGATGGATTGTGAACCAGGCTCGGAAATATATTTGAGCACGAGACGGGATACTAAATGGACCAAAATAAAAATCATCAGTTGAAGACTTTGACAATGGAGATTTGCAAAGAAGCAACAAAGAGTACTAAGTATAGATCTGATTACTCTAACTAATGTACTTGTACAGTGATACATTGATGTCAATAATGCAACAGCTACCAAGTCATCTGCTAAGGAGCTGCCAGACCATACTTGGAGAATACGTCTCCATAAGAACCGACATCTTCATGACCCATAACCACCACTGTTGGCTTGCATCCAGACTCTGGACCGTATATTCTTGCAGCCACTCGTTTAATGTCCTCGGCAGTGACTTTGTCAATCTTAGCCGTCATTTCTGATACTGGAATCTTGCGCCCGTGTACGAGAATCTATAATTTGCAAATCATAAATCTGGTAGAAGGGAAAACGAGAGAAAAGGCAAGATAAATACCTGGCGCCCGAGATCCTCTACTTCTATGGATCTGCTCTCGAGGGCCATAATCAAACCCGAATTTAACTGGTTTTTCGCCCTCTGCAACTCTGTACGACTTATAGGGGAGTACAATAACAAGCTTAGCTGATGAACTAGATGGGGTAAGATTTGTCCAGGAGTGTTTCCACCCGTCACGCCAGCCGCTGCGGGAAGGAAGGAAGCAAAGAGTCCGAATAATGACGAATCGACATAAATGTGGTGGAAGGAGGCGCAGTGGTCTATTTGTGGAAACTGATTGAGGATGTGGGTGTATAATCTTGAGTACATCCCCTTCCCGGGACCGCCTGCGGAGAAGCTGCCCCCTCCGCCTAGGAGAACTTGCATCGTTGCAAGCGAGAAGACGTCATCGTCGTTAACACCGACACCCTCATAAGCGATGTAAAGGTGATTGAGGTCTTGTGAAGGATCGTAGATGAACTTTTGGCCGCCAGTGTAAGTCGATGAGGGTGAATGAGGAATAGCGCCAAGAGAAAGTGAGTTAGGGAAGAGATATGATGCAGCACGCGTGAGCGTTTTAGCTACTCCAGGAGAAGAAGGTGAAAGCAAGTGAGGAAGACTTGGGGAGTTTGTAGGATTGTTGGTCGTACGGGATGGAGACGGTTGGGTGAGGGGGAAAGCGGATGGTTTTAGTGAAGAAAAAAACCTGTTTGCAAGCTCAACAAGCTCCTGATGGGGCATGCCAGCACCAGCAATAACCATTCTCTCAGGACGATACCACTCTTGAATGGTACGTCTCAACAGGCTTTCATCGATGGCAGATACACGGTCTTCGGGGCACAATGTAGGATTGCCGAGACCTTGACTGTTATAGGCTACAGCATGAAGGACTTCAGGAAGTATCATCTCTGGCTTCGAGTTTATTTCACGAGACTCATAGAACGCCGCATCACGCTGAGCATCGAGTTCTTCTGGTCTGAACGAAGGGTTGAGGACGGTGTCTGCAATGAGTGAGAGAGCCAGAGGTGTGCCTCGGTGAGCATGGGAAGAGTGATACATTATAGATTCTCGAGACGACGAGCACATAATGTATCCCCCGATGGATGCCATTTCGGAAGCAATCTCCTCATAAGACCGTGTCGATGTACTCTGTAGCGTCTCACTTGATGTTAACCCAAATTGTAGAAAAAAGGAGACACACCTTGAAGGCCATTCTATCGAGAAAATGTGATACACCTGACGTGCTAGGCACCTCATAACGAGCACCAGCGTCGACATAAAGACCAAGAGAAGAAAAATGACCCGGCCCATTTTCGGTAGCTACACGCAACTTGTTGGGCAATGTGGTGATTTCAACACCCGGTGCAGAAGCAGCTGTACTCAAGCCTCTTCGTGGATGTCGAACGCATGCTCGAGACTTGCGCCAGACAAGAGCGCTTGTACGCCTCATCGTGGACATGGTTAAAGACGGAAGATCATGTGATTAGTCATCGCACAGTTTAAATTTCGGAGTTACATATACCATTATCTCGAAAACCTTTGCCACATAAAATACAACACTAGGCCCCTCGGAAGCCATTTCAAAATAGTAAACAGCATCGAAAATCCACCGAGCATCATGTACCTTGGCGGATTTCTCTTTAACGCCTGTGCAACAACTTTCTTCGCAAATACCTCATTCGACATTGATACGGGGGCCTGGCTGGAATTAATCCTTTCAATCATGTTATCAATATAACGGGCATAAAGCGTGTTTCCTGGAAGCAAGAGCCTTTCCACACCATTTGCCGCAATATTTGATCTGACGGCGCCAGGCGCAACATGAAGGACATTTATACCAAAAGGTTTGAGCTCCATAAAAAGCCCTTCGCTTATACTGTTGACAGCAGCTTTCGAGGCGCAGTAGACCCCACTCCATGGTGTGGTTCTGCAAATCATACAAGTTGCAAAGAGTTAAATTGCCAAGGACCAGGCTGTCCAGTCACCAGTGCTTACATTTCCCCCATGATGGAACCAATATTGATGATCGTTCCCCTATGCCGTTTCGCCATGCTTGGGACGACCGCTTTGCAAACGCGAAGGACGGAGAAAGAGTTGGTGTCAAAAACCTGTCTGACTGCGTCCATCGACTGCTCGACAAGAGGACCTGTGAAGCGTGAGTCATCCCTGTTTTCTTTTTGTTTTAAAAAAATCAAAACTACCTGGAGCGGGCATCCCTGCATTATTCACCACTACATCGATCTTTCCTTCCTTATTTATAATATAGTCGAGAACTGTCTGAACGTTTTCGTCGCTTGTCACGTCCAGGGCAAGCCTCTCGACAGACTTGTCCGTGAAATTTGCAATGCTTTCTACCTTTCGAGAGCTTGCGTAAACTTTACATCCTTGGCGAGCAAATTCCTCGCACCTGTATTCGATTCAAACAAGTTAGAACTTTGACCGAGCTCGGAGTAGTATCATTGGACCTACAATGCATACCCAATCCCTCCGGTAGTGCACCCTGTGACGAGCACCACTTGCGACATACTTAGTAAACAAAACAGAGATAACTATATGGCGTTTCAGAATGCCGTGTTCTGCAGGGAGGAACCGGAAGACAAAAGTGAATGAAGACCGGAAGAATATCGTCACCGACGTCACGCAGCCCGGCAATTTCTTCGGACATCGTTTCCTCTCCGAGTCGGCAGCTGGATCGCTATTTTGTGACGAAAGCGTACATTTTGGTTGACTTATACTGCATTCACTTTGACTCTGAGCTCCGCAGCAGCAAGCCCTTTTGCCGTCTTCGTCCCTCCCGACCACTTTTACCAATTATCAAGCCAAGCTCGACTTGTAATAGAGAACATAGTTCAGCACCAGTTCAAGTTATGTTCAGCCCAAAACAGGACGTACCCTCATGATGAGCTACAATTCCGACTATCTCCAACTCGCCTCCCGAAGGCAGATAGTTTGACGTAGGTTCCAAGAAGAAAAACGGTTCCTTGGGTACAGTATTATTCAACTCCTTAGCATGTGCAGCATAGTTCCTGCCTATTGCGACGATCTGGTATGCGGAGAATTTTGACAGATGCTTGTGACAATTTCTAACCTTCTTGCCATGTCGGATGAACGAAGCCATTTCACGAAATGTCGCTTTTTGAACTACCAGTTCTTCAGAATAAAGAATAATGCAAGACAGCGTGGAATCACCTACTAATGAAACGCGGGATCAATTCTGAACGACAAGAATGCGATTGATTAGCTCTGGAGAGGCGACTTTACGGCAGTTGCAATTCAGCAATTTGATTGACAAAACACTTTCATTGATATATTAAATCTGACCAGACATGCGTTGCCCAAATTTTCGAGATGCAGTGCTAGGTTAGGCGCCTAATAAAGACGCGTGGACCACGTGGACACTTCAAGTTGACAGCTAAATGTAGTGGGTACAAGTTTTGAAATCGCCATGAAATTCGAACGCGAACATTTCAAGTTCAAATATTCAAGTTTTACAGCGGTTTGCAAAGATTCGTGTGTCAGACAAATAAACACACTTCTTTCTCAATTTCACTCAGCTTAGTCTGCTACTGCATCATGAAGTCTGAGACACAATACACACTATATAAATTCCTCCCCGTTCATTCACAAATGTTGAAATCCAATATGGCAACCACTATTTATGAATATGTCTCCCTTGTCATCCTTTGCCCTTTGGCATTGATGATTTATCTACTTTTAAATTACTTTTGGCCGGATACAGCAGTTCCAGCACTCGCTTTACCAGTCACCCTTTTTCTGTTTCTTGGTCTTACCTTTCTTTTCATCACCCCCCGTCAATATCTGACTACTGTTGGCCTCACCCTTGAGCTCACTGGAGTTACAGTTTTCGGATTGCTCAAAGATGTTGCAGAACTCCGTAAGTGCCCTTCACCACTCTTATTTCATTTATGAACAATTGATTGCAGGCACCCCTATTTTTGTCATACTCTTGATGCTGGGCGTGTTTGTGTTCTGGCTGTTGTCTGTATACATTCTTTTGTCAGTCAGGGGTGTGAAACGAGAGGAAATGGGTCGCTTGGGGGAAATGGCGGATGGCATTGGCCTAATTGCTCAGGGGATCAGCCTGATTGCTAAAGGGAATGGGATCATATGCTGTGGTAATGGTGGAGGGGATCAGGACTGTCCTCCTCCGTATCAGGTAAGTTGCCCATATTTTTTTGAGTACTTTTCTGACACATTTTTTCCCCCAGTTTTCTCCTTTTTTTGACGTGTTTGATAGCAGCTTTCCATTGAAGCTGCCACAGAATAATTTGTTGGTCAGGACTATGGGCTTCGGTGATGGTGGAGAGGCTCAGGTACATCCTCCGTATCAGGTAACTTGTTGCCCATATTTTTTGAGTACTTTCTGACACTTTTTTCCCCCCCAGTTTTCTCCTTCTGACATATCTGATGACTTGCTGAAGCCAAATTTGGTTTAGAACATTTTCATGTATTTGCAGACATGTACTATTATACTTCATGAAAAAGATTTTGTACTTTGCTCTCATACAATCGACAAGAAATTAAACCACTCCCAATATTTTCACTTGTTGGTTCTCTTCTGACAGATAATTTCATTGATGAAAATGAAGCGCATCCTTCGAGTGGAGGACAATGAGAATGATAATTATTAATGATGGGGTATGACTTAAGCGAAGTTCAACGACATCAGGAGCTTGAAGGACGCCATCCTGATGCACAGTTTGGCCGGGTGATACCAGGACCCCGGGCAACGGTAGGTGAGGCCTGGTAACAATCCGGACAAAATTTTCAGAAAATTTCGAAAAAGGCCAGGAGCAAATCCCGACAAAATTGAGGAATTTTTCGAAACTGCCAGAGCCCCCTCTCCGGACAAAAATTTTGTCTCAGTGTGTAGCCAGGTCCGAAATCCGGACATATATCAGACATGTGTGATTTTTGTCACAATTTTTATCTGTACTTTGTATGATATTTGGATTTTTGAATTTTTGGCAATCATATTGTTTTGGTATCATCTACCCAGCAAAACGGTAACACCCATTAAGCACTCTTCTCTAATTATGCCTCCAAAAAGCCGACAAGCAATTGCAAGCTGATTAAAGCTCTCACGGAAGCGAGGCGGCAACAAGTCTGATCTTGAAGATTAGGTACTAGATACTGAGCACTAAGGTCTATAAAAGTTGCCTATTTACTGTAGCTATTGTTTTTCAATTGCTCAATCCCTCATTTCCGAGATCCCTGCAGAAAATTTTTACCAGATCCTGCCAATCCGGACAATTTTTGACCCAAAAACGGGTAGGTATGGAGGTCCAGACAAAAATTGGAATATTTGAGTAAGGCCAGGAGCAATCCGGACAAAACAACAAAGCCTATGTCCAGACAAAAAGTGCTTTTCCAGGATCAGACCTCACCTACCATTGCCCGGGGTCCTCGGAGAGAACCTGGGGAGAAATTCCTCCATCATGTGTCCACATGCTTTTTTTGACGCGATGGAGCTCGAGGTTCCCCTCTCCGTCACATCTGTATGGGCTTTTTTTGATGCAACGGAGAAGGGAACCGCTCCGTTGCGTGGTATTTTTTGATGCAATGGAGAGGGGTACGGTTCACGCCTGGGCTCAGGCTGGCTCAGGCCTAATTTTTGCTCGGACCGATCGACACATGAGCGGTTTTTCGGGGTACTTGGCACTGTGTGACAAGAGCTCATTCTCGTGTAAGTGGGTGCCATGTGGGACGAGAACAAACCAGCTCAGTTGACAAGAAGAACGCCTACGGTTGTATGTAGAGAGCGAGCTAATAATGTATTACTTACGATGGGATTTGTCCCAGGCCATACAACGGTCCAAGTCGATTCCAGAGCCTGACATAGGACGCCAGCGCGAAGATACACAAGTTCCTTGACATCACACAACCATGTGGTTGCCGCCGTGGCGATGTGTTTGACTACTGTTTTTTTTCCGATAAGTCATTCAGTGTTGCTCAATTTTTTTCTCTTAGGGTTCTAATTCAGCCGTGTTTTTCGTGTTTTGCCTTTGCGTTATTTCTTCCCTCCCTCTCCCATCCGAACTCGAAAAATGCAATTCGGCCGTGTTTTCGTGTCTGGGTTCTTCTCTACTCCAAGTCCCTCTGCCATTCCGAGCGCGAAAAACTCTGCTGAATAGCTGTGTTTTTCTTCGTCTTTTTTCCCCCCTCTCTCACTCCTCCCCCACTCAAACTCTGTGTTTTTTGTATTTTACCTTCGTCTTTTCTCCTCCCCCTTTCCCACATCTGCCCCTCTTTCAAAGATACGGCCAGTTTGGCTGTGTTTTTGTATTTGGGTTCTTCTCCACTCCTGCCATTGTGAGCATGGAAAACACGGCCATTTCGGCCGTGTTTTGTGTATTTTACCTTTGTATTCTCTCCTCTCCTATCTCTCACCTTACTCAGACAAGAAAAATGCGGCCGAATTGTCCGCGTTTTTCATGTCTGTGTTCTTCTCTACTTCCTCTCAAAAATCACGGCTGCTTTTTTTGTGTCTTAGCTGAGTACATTAGTACTACTTTAACTTCTGACATAATACTACATCCTTTTAACATATTGTGTGCTTGAGTCATAACTGCCTCCGAGTCTTGACAGAGTAGTGCACTGGTGAAGGATGGGGACGAGTAGTAGCGAGATTTGAGTGATTCGCGAACCGACAAGATAATGAGTCGAGCCAACCATCTGTCCGAGTCAAGCGTTTTCATGTCAAATTGCCAATTGAATAACAACATGGGCAACGCAGGGTGGTGCAGGTGAGCAGTTCTAGGTTTATTTACTTGGTGGTGTGCGATCAACAATTGCAGGATTCACGTATGTGACGTCCCCGAAAAATACGACAAATTGAAGTCGGATTACGCTCGTATTTCTAGCGAAGTTTGATCAGGTCCGTTCCTGAAGAATGCCGCAGATACTCCAAACATCTTCCCCATGAAAGATGGCCATGCTGTTGCACGATCTTCTGATTTTATAATATACTCTGTCGAAGCAGAATTCATAGGCAATGTGGTCGCTCAATTTGGGCCATGTATATCCATTTATGTGTATACTTCTCTTTCTTACTTTGATATGCCTTTCAGCCACTAAAGTGCACATATCGTGTCTTGCCATTCTTTACACGGGCCTGCAGTTAACTCCGTTGGACAGCCTTTGGTATGTAATTGGATCCCATCTCGCTTTCTGCCTTTTTAACACTGCTATAGGTCATTATTCAGCACCGGGCGTCAGATGATGCCAGAAAGCTGGTAGAAAACGTTTTGCGGCCATTACGCTCACGACACGTATATCTATCATGAGCACGACCGTGTCATGGCAAGTACACAAGCTGTCACCCATGCTGCATTCTTGAGGTAATGAATCTCTCTGCTTTTACCACGGAAGACTGCTGATTATTTGGTTAGCATGGGAACAGCCTCGTGCTCAATCTTATCCTTGGGAGCAAGGGCTTTACGTGGGCGGAATTGAAACAGCCAAAGTATATATTACACTGCGAATCTATTCGAACGCATGGCATGTTTATGCCGGGCTTGCTATCCTTAATCCTGATGCACGTACTCAGATTGATCGATACGAGTTGTTTAAGATGATGTTGGAAGGTGGGACGAAGCGAAAAGGAAGTTTAAAGAACATATAGAATGGGCTCAGAAAGGGCTCAGAGTCTTTGGAGATATGCTGGAGGAGGGTAACGCAAACGGTGTGAAGAAGCGGCAAAGGCCCACCTTGCTTTCTGAGGATGTTCTCGACCAGTTCAGCCTCGGGAAAAGACCCCAGACTGACCCAGAAACTTTAGCGTCACCTGTCCCTCACTGCAAGGCCCATCTTCAGATTGTTCCTTGGGTCGAGTGGGCTGTCAGTGTTTTGATTTCTGTGGATTAGCTCAACAACATGTTCGTACGCTTCCCTGGCGCGGAGATGGTTCTTCTGTTGCTCAAAGACATGGCCGATCTGAAACCAAATGTTGGCGTGCGCGAAGGGACTCGGCGGGTTTAAATAATACCGAGACGAAAGAGTATTTCGTTTTGCCTAACGCTTCCTCGGCATGGTCTAGTAACCCATAACGGTCGTAGAATACCAATTCCATACCAAAGCTTGGGATCCTCTTTGGGGTTGGGAAGGAGATAGAGGGCCTGCTGGTAGGCAGAGTATGCTTTTTGGAGATCGTCCTGCATGAGAAAGAAAATAGACAGAAGTAATAATGGAAACGGAATTCAAGTGCAGCAGAGATTTAGTGGCCACGGTTGGCCTTGTCCAAGACTGAAAATCAACCGCGATCAGTAGGTTAAAGCGTACTCTCCAACAAAATTACTCACCACCACTCTCATACGCAACCTCACTATAATCAGTTCCCAACAGAAACCCCTGTCAACGCGCGCTTGAGAGCGTCAACATTTTCTCCTTGATTTTGCATTATCGGGAGACCTGATCAATGAAATCAGTAAGCAATTCAGAAATGCAATCTGCAACAGTTATCGCGCTTCGGTGGAAAAGTAATTGCATAGGTGATTCAACATTGCGAGACACGGAAAATGACGCCAAAAGGCACTGAAAACTGGAAACTCACCAAGAAATAAAAACAATATTAATCTTCAATCCCTCCTTCTCAAACTCGAAATCATGGCTCAGGAAAACGGTAAGTACCGCGAGGATTGTCGATGTGGCGTTACTGGCGTATATGTCAAGGTTCTGTGGTGAATCGGAAGTTACCCGGAAAGCCAAGTACATTTTACCAACGGTGGTCATAGATTGAGCTCGATTAAAGCGAAACTAGACGGAGTTGAATACACTCTTACACTCTACGCTGTCAGCACGGGATATGTATCGTTTCAACACATATGCAGCTTGCTAAGGTCTTTGAAAATGTTTCGGGGCTTGAATATGATTTCCATTATAATATTGAAGGGATACGAAGTCGTCCCAGTCCGGTTGTCATCTCCGTTTTTCTGAAGTACATGGCTTTAAGCACGTTACGTTTAGACACATACTTACATGTATATGTTGTTTGGCTTGGTTCTGAATCTAGTAAGAATTCGAAATTACGAATTGGTAAGTCCGATTTACGATTTGCAAACTCGAATTCAGGAATCGTAAAAAACATTTATGATTCGTAAAATTGAAATTACGATTTTTAGAATTGAAATTACGATTCGTAAAATCCAAATTACAAATCGTAAAATTAAAATTACGATTCATAAATTGAAATTACTATTCATAAATTGGAATTACTATTTTGTTACTATTCGTAAAATTGTGATTTGCAAACTTGAATTCATGAGTTGTAAAATCCAGTTTACAAGATGCTCTGGTCCTGACAAATCGTAAATTCACTTCAAAGTTGAATTATGATTCACCAAAGGAATTGTGAAATGATCAATTGAATTTGCAAATTGTAGCATAAATTCCATTCCTGCACCCTGTGATGCACGGTTGGAAGATCAGTTATTATTAAGTCACGTTCGGTCACCTGTGATCGCAGTCACAAATCATCTTCATGATGAGCATACTGCAGAGGTGGCTCTTGCTGCAGCTTCTTCTTTTTATGATATTGTTAATTTCATCTGTGTTGTCTCTGCTAATACAGCGACTTTTATTTCAATCCGCCAACAGATACTCGTCAATTTTCACGGTCCTTATCATCCAGACATTCTTCATACTCCATGTGTCGTTCCTTCTACGTATCTATTCTAAGCTTCGCAGGACCAACCGTTTAAAACGGCAAAAATTATTTGCTGAACTGGGCTATTCGGGAAGGGATGCAAAATTGAATACTGTTGGATTCTTTCACCCATATT
>QDKV01005351.1_pt1 | contig 66519 bp, 82 predicted proteins | sample 1861101 | NCBI WGS metagenome assembly QDKV01 (sample SAMN04275158, study PRJNA302643) | Fungus metagenome, whole genome shotgun sequencing project. | isolation source: fruitbody | host: Mallocybe terrigena | place: Sweden | collected 2013
CTACCCGGGGAGGATAGATGAAAATTTCCAGTAGTGGAAAAAAAAAAAAGGTGCAAGTGCACAAGTTTGCCAAGTGCACAAACTATTTGTTGTTGCATCTCATCGTCTTTCACGTCGAACAGGCGATGAGACTCGTCAAGCGGAATGCGGCCCTATTTCAGAAGCAAGGACGAGTTGCTGGCAGTCCACTCTTCCCGTTGCACCACGAGAACCAAGCTAGAATAGTCCATGGAGACATCAGCAATAACCGGATGTACTAATACGCCTGGTTGCTATTAACCATTATGGCTCATTAATTTGGTCCCGACTGCGTCTCTTTTCAAACTGGCTCATTTTTTTCTGCGAGAATAAAGGCAAATTGGGTTCAATCAAACTATGCGTGTAAGCTGAACGGAAGGATAAATTGTCTCATTCCCCACCTGGTTGTTAGTACCTGGATCTCTAAACCCTATAATACGATATAGGTCAACTCTGTTTCACAGATCTTACTCAGATACTACAAACCATATTCTTGCCATTCCTATATGCCCTCGGAATTTACAAAGGAAAACGGTTTCACGCCCTGGTGTTGCAGCGAGAACAAACACGCATTGTCGCTCGACTTATTTCTATCACGTTGCTCGATAGTCGCAGGGCAAAATGATATGAGCATGAATTCGTCGCGAGTTACATACCCTAATGTCTCGCCTTCACTGACACGATCCGCGGGTTGGTCGAATCCAACCTCCGTAATTGGGAGGAAGTGTGGCTGGGATGATGTCTGCAATCAACAATTGCAACGCGTGGTCTTGCATAAAACGAAATAAGCAACTCGAAAGGTCATCGTCAATTGAGCGAGGAATAATGATTGTATGACAAAAAAAGGTAGTTTGGGGGGTCTACTCAATCAAATCTGAACACTTCGCGCGTCGTGTTGAGTTTTTTTTTTTTTTGAGGAGTTGAGGAGTGGAAGATCCTAACGTACCGCAAGCGCCTCGGCCAGGTTTCGTAGCGAAAACCATCTCGCTGAGAACTTCATCACCTAGATTCCTGTATGGCTGATAGGCATTTCGAATTTTTTGAATGAAATGATCGACTTTGTTTTCCGGTACCAAAGACACAGCGCAGCCGCCCCATCCAGCTCCTGAGAATAAGAAAACAAGTTTGTGTGCCGGTCGTGCTTCTCGTTACAAGGAACGAGTGGGGAATAAGACACGTACCTGTGAGCCTACTTCCTAATGCGCCTGCATCCCTGGCCAACTGTGTGAGTTCATCCAGTTCTTTGCACGAGCACTCGAAAAGGACCGCGCAGCTCTCTTGAGACTCGTTCATTAAACGGCCTAGTGACTTGAGAGACGAAATATCACCCGGGCTGGATAGAGCGGCCTCCAGACAGGCTTTCCTGAACCGGAGGACCCTGCAAGCTTCGGAAATAACATGTTTGGCTCGTTTGTACAATTGGAAATGAGTCGCTTCGACTAGAAAAGGAAGGTCATCGCCATGTTGGGAAATATTGCCACGTATAAAAATGGGTCACGTCACTTACTCTCCACCCACGACAGATAAACTTCGTCAAACGCTTCCTGGGACAACCCGGACATCTCAACCATCTCTCTCATCGTAATGCCCAATTGCTCGTTCTCCACGTGCTTAGGTTTCAATACATCCAACAAGTTGGACTCCAAGAGACGTTGCAGTGTATTCTCCAACTCCTCGGGGCCAATATCTTCGCCTTCCTTCTCACCCTTGTATCTACCTACAACCTCCCTTAGCGTAATCTTCTCCTTCTCCCCAACGTTGACTCCGAGGGAGCTGGCAAGAATCCGTGCAGCGACAAGGGTTTCGACCACACGAAGGTTATAGCCAACTTTTGCAGTCACCAGTTTGTCCGCTGTCTTGAGAGAGTTGGCAACGACGAAGACGGCCTGAATAGGAAGAGGAACAGGCGAGGCGGCTAGGGAATGGTGGAATGTAATGTACAGTGCGGAAGAAGGGTCTGACATGACTGATGCTGCTTGGTCCATCCTAAATTGTTATACCCATAATTAGTATTTTTGATCGGATAGAGAACAAGCGCTAATTACCCTCCTGTATTGACGCCTGTAACACGATCTTTTTATGAAAAGAAGTACGGGATAAGGAATGTGTGGGGTACTAACCGACTCGTTTCTCATTCAACATCGTCAATTGGACGAGTTCGCCTTTATTGAGGGCTCCGAGCTGTCGCACGTTGTTGTTAAAAGTGATGAAAAACAAGAGAAATGGTGCACGGAATACTTTATTATTTAAAGCTAAAAAAGCTAAAGTACTGGCCACGACCAGGGCAGCACTGGAGGAAAGACCAGATCCCGCGGGGACTGATCCGGTTACAAGCAAATCGGCGGGCACTGGGGAATCAGTTTCGCTTGAGAAACGATGGTCAAGGACGCCCTACGATAACGATCGTCAGAAGAGGCTCTCCGACAGAAACAACGGGTTAGTCGCACATAATACCCTGCTTTCAGGTAACTCTCCCATCGAAGCTCCTTCGTGTCGATGTTCAGGGACCAGGTTTCTTCATTAACACTATTGCATCTTGATCGTGTTGCGACTGGCTCGAAAACTTGTCTGGTGTATTTCGGGTGAAGGTTCTCAGCCACGACAGTTCCGTGTGAGTGACAAGGTTCATCATGACATACGGAAGGTCGCGGCGCACATGCTATTAGGATGTCTCTGTCTATAGCTGCTGGAAGGACTCCAAAGAGGGCGTAGTCAATATGTTCTCCTTAACTGCGAATTAATAAAAATTGAAGGTTGAAAATGGTGATGGCAGACCACACCAATCAAGCTGTGCTGTTGGGTCACTAAGGGTTACTTGCCGCTGAGGTGACTTTATTCATACTCACTTGAGGCGTCCCGGTGCTCTAGCGACATAGGTAGGCTTCCTTCCGAACCTCCTTTCGAACTGCTCAGCCAAGTTATTCCATCTATTTGCGTGCGTCAATGACACCTCTAGGCTTCCAAAGGCGTCAGCGAGGGTGGTATAAACCGGTATAGGCTCCTTTGCAATCATAGTGGGCGATAACTAATGGACAGAAGGATGGTAGTCGACTGAGATTTAATATTAAGGCGTCAATAGAAAAAAGCTCCATTGACTTCAGTGCACCATGTGACTGGCAACAACGTCAACACCCAGGCCTGCATAGGACCAAACAACTCCATGAGCCACGAAAATGAAGCTAGAAGTAACAGTTGGCAATGTATTCCAATACTGTCCATTTTTTGGAATTTTTAAACGGTTGAGAATGATATAGGGAGAGAGACGAACCGTGGTCCTAAAGTATGGCGGTGACATTCTTGGGAGCCAGAACAAACCACAGGATCCCAGAGTCGGCCGTATTGTCGATGGAAATGGGGAGAAATCAACGACTCTAATTGCAATACAAAGGTACCCTTGTGGGAGTTCAGACGAGGGGCAATTTCGTACAGGAGCGACAGGCATATTCACACGGTCGACAAAAACCCTCCCTACAACCAATACAATCCACAATGACCTGGCGGAAAACCCCACAAGAATTGGTTATAATTCCTCTCATCTTAACCGCCCACTTTTCCCATCCCACAAACCCATCACCGACTGACGACAACAATGCCTCCCACGATATGGCTGCAGGATCCGAGTCCGTGCGCCTGATTAGCCGAATACCATTCAACCCAAAGTGGATGGACACTATCCTCTGAGCACGTAGCTGGTGGTCTTACTTCTGATTTTTGAATATATCTACCCGCCGACTAGGTGCGGACCCAACTCACATAATTAGTGGGTTTCTTTGCCTCCATCTCCTCTATTGCGGTCGATCATCAATGACTCATGAATCCATGAAACACACGTGTATCATTGAAGATGCAATCGATTTCTTTCTTGGATACCGGTTTGCTCCATGAGGACATGAGGACAAGCGGAGTCTTTGGGTTTTATTATTTCGATAACTGGTTTCAAGTCGTTTCATCATTTTCTGGAAATTGGAAGACTTATCTTATGATTTTTTCGGCTCTTTCCGCCATTCGAGTGCAACGTGCAGGGTTTTGGCTGATTTAGGTTCAAATTCAACCGATGGTCATTGTCTATCTGGTCCCTTCTTCTCATCACCGCCCCTCCCGAAAATCTGAAGATTCATTCAACTCTTATCCACCGCATTCTCTCACACGGTACAGCCCTGCCATAAATTATTCTTCTGGAACGCACTATCGATCCTTTTTTTTTTGATCTACTTACCTATTCAAGGAATTATTCAAGTTCGGTTGCAAAGCACGATGACTCCTGTTCTCGAACAGTCCCAGGCCTGGATTTTCGCTTTCCCACATCATCTGTACTTATCCTGTGATCAACGCCACCGCAACCACTTCATTGTTGTGGCACGTTTCAGTCCATTTGGCGGACGTATTGAGGGAAGAAACCTCAGGGTTTGCGAACGTCACACCTCAGGGTAACATTCCCCAGTAACTCCGACTAAGTCTTTCGGATTTCCGGTACGAGATTTGGCAAAATTTTTTTTTTCAAACTTTATGTTCCCACTTTTAAGAGATCTGAGGCACTAGACAGTTATTGCCGTAGGCAACATATGGTCTAAAAGATTTTGAAGACAATTACATCGCGCTATTCCGATGGGGCATCTCGCACGTGTTGATTGACATGTATCGGTTTCTATAGTAAGTCCGTCGTAGGTCATCGTCCACTCCCACTGCAGCGGCTCTAACCTAGTACACCTGCCCTTGTTTGAAAGGGTTTTGGAATTCTCCCGAGTTTCTCGGCCAACACGTTGCGGTTGGAATATTTCCCAAAGGGGATTCCAATTTGGTTAACATTTCCAAATCGGGTATCAACGCTGTGAAGCCCTTGGTTCTAGCATCGGCCTCTAGATCAAAAAATTCGGATCATCACCTATCTATCCATTTACGTTCTGTTTGTATTTTTTCCCTTTGATTGTCCTTGATTGCGACTCGGGAAGCCTCATGGAAATTGGTGATCACGTCAGCAATTTTCGACATATTTAAGAAGGATCCTCCAATCCCTTTCTGTAGCGCTTTCCCCCCCTCTTCTCACGTCTCTCCGCTTATTCAAGACATCTACAATGAACTACGGGGGCTCTCACTTCCCCAACTCGCAGGGCAATGATCAAAGTCGCCACCGTCTGACCGTCCGTGACCTCAATGTGGCACCCCCCATGCCCTCTAGTACGTCCTTTGTACAACTCTTTATTATTCCGACTCACTGGAATTTGAAGATTTTTGGCCGGGAATTCCGTTGAACATCGAATCTTCCGACGGTATAATGCACCGTATTCCCACTCGAGGCCGACTGCCTCATCCCCTTCCGCCTGACTTTTCCGTTGCACAATTCATGGCTTTTAACATGAGTTTTCCAACTGCGCCGCAAGTTACCGGGGGCCAAGATATAGTTCTTCAGTTTGACAATACTCAAGCTATCGATCCGAGTTTCAGTACTGGAGTCGTTGTGAACCCAGAGCAGTCAGTCGTTTCTATGTTTAACTGCTGTACAATACGTACGAAACTGACGTGATCGTTTTTAGTTACCCTTACGACGCAAATTTACCTGCCAATCAAATGAATCTTAGTGGGTATATTGGCCAGGTCTCCGTAGACGGGAATTTGCCGACGCAAGAAGTTATGGTACAAGATGGTAACCTTCCATCTACTCATTGGGGACATTTCTCGACGCCGTTCGAAATTTCCCACTTGAACTTTCATGGGTATTCTTCTGATTCGGATGGTGAAAACTTGACCGGTGGAGGTATCTTGTCCGAGAACTTTCACATGGATTATATTGGGTATTCCTCTGATTCGGATGGTGAAAACCAAACTGGTGGAGGTATCGTGCGCATGGATTATCTTGGGTATTCCTCTGATTCGGATGGTGAAAACCAAACCGGTGGAGGTATCGTGTCCGACAACTTTCGCATGGATTATCTTGGGTATTCCTCTGATTCGGATGGTGAAAACCAAACCGGTGGAGGTATCGTGTCCGACAACTTCCACACGGATTCTCTTGGGTATTCCTCTGATGGTGAAAACCAAACCGGTGGAGGTACCGTGTCCGACAACTTCCACATGGATTCTCTTGGGAATTCCTCTGATGGTGAAAACCAAACCGGTGGGGGTAACACTGCTACTACCGGTCAGCCCATTCATTTTCATTTCATCACCGCTGTCTTGTTCACAATTTTTTTTTTACAGCCAATCATGATTTTCAGGTCTTTACAGTCACACCGAGTATCTCTTCCTACTCCGACATCTTTAAAATTTATTACCAGGACAAGTCCTTCACCTCCGTCGCCGAGTTTTTAAGCCGTATTCCTTCCGATAACCAACCTAAGGTAAATGACTACATCAAAGATCTCGAGACGGACAACCTCGTGGAAGATTTGTATTTTTACGATCCTAGCCTTGACATTGGTGGCGGCACCACCACCACTTTTCGGATCTCACGTTTTGTTGATGACGAAAGAGTTGTCCGGGTTCCTGGGCTCCAATTCTCTTGGAACAAGGGGGAAGAAGGCCTTTACGTGGAATGCAGAAAGTGCTGTCGCAAAATCAAGTTGGCCAAATCGTTTAGTCCGGGGAACTGGAACCGTCATAAAGCGAACTGCGCATCACACCCCCGTGGCCCAAAGAAGAAGGTAAGCCATCGTACCCCTGCAGTCGTCGTTTTTGGTTTGATCTGTCACTCATCAATCGCTTCATGGAATTCAGAAGGGAAAAAAACGCTGCATCCTCAAGACGGCCAGACCGACCAGGCATATTTGCATGAGGATTTGATTGGCTTTTCTCCCATGTGGCCTCTTCGGCGGTTTTCTCACTTGATCCCCGTCGATGATAACAATGCAATTTAGATGCGATAAAGTTTTTTTTTTTTGCTTTCCCGCTTTCCTGCTTTCCCTCAAGCTCCACTTTGTTTAAAAAAATCTCACAAAAAAAAAACCTTATTTCTTTGTCTGTGTACGAAAAAACTTTTTGTCCAATTAGCTCTTTTTACTTCCTACGTACTAGTAGAAAGACGCTCAAGTGAAATTTAATCCAAATGTGTTCATTCATTCCTGTGGGTGATCTACCGGATTCTTATCACTGATCCGAACCATCAGATCGCCCCTTTTTTTTTTGCAAATCTCCTCTGGACACATTGTTGCAAAGCATTATTTTGTGATACACCTTCTTGTCCCAGTTGAACGCCGTTCAGTAATCCGACTAATTAGGACTTCTATGGTGATCATCCCATGGTGTTAACGTCTCGAGCTCATAATTTGACTCGTTCACATAGGCAGAAGAGTGCCTGAAAACTGAGCCCACTGTTGGTTAACTTTCGTGGTATCAAATGACAAAATCTCATTGTTCACCACATAGGAAATGGGTTTAGATTGTCTCCCAGACGACCATTACAACAGTTTCCTTTCTGATCTCGCAAAAGAGCGGAAACCCAATCCGAGTGAGTCCAGGCGTGCTGTACAATATTTGCTTTCGCCATCATTTTAAATCCTGAAACCAGTACGGAACCTATACCCTCTGGAAAAGAAACCCGGAGTGATTTCTCTTCTTGCTGGAAAGCCCAATTCTTCTTCGTTTCCGTTTACTTCACTGTCATTCAGTACTGTCTATACTGCGCCTGGGTCGAATACAACGGAGGAATCTACACTTACTCTGAGCGACAAAGAACTTGCAGAGGGTCTTCAGTATGGCGACACTGCAGGTCTGAAGCAACTCCTCGACTGGGTCCATAGTTTACAAGAATTCAGTCACGGACGTAGGAAGGGTGAGGGGTGGAGAGTTAGTGTTGGATCTGGATCACAGGACTTGTTGTACAAGGTAGGTACTAACAGATAAAGAATGAGTGTCAGTGGTGAGAGCGCCTCATGGCGTTTTTTTTACTCATGGTGATCTTGACAGGCGGTAGCATCAGCTCTTAATCCAGGCGACCCCATCCTCGTCGAGACTCCTGCTTACTCGTAAGTTTCCCGAATGCGCCATAAATTTCTTACCCCTTCCTTTCCGTCGTTTCGCAATCTTCTAAAACTACTACCCAACCAAACAGCGGCGCCATCTCTATTTTCCAAAGCCTGCGTTGTACCCAGATCGGTGGGTTTCACACATTCCATCAACAAGTTTTTTAATACAACACCCCCAAAATCCTATTTGATTGATTGCTGATCTTGATATATCTTTTTTTTCCTCCGTCCGTCCCTTTACCGCCTTCTTTTTGTTGCTTCTCCCGAAATTATGCCTTTACGTTATTGATAACTTTTCAACGACGGTGCCGACGTTGGTCCCTAATTTTATCACCGCGTGGCTCCAGAGGTGGCGACGGATGATCAAGGCCTCATCCCCTCCTCACTACGCAACACCCTTGAACAATGGCCTCGAGGGAAACCGAAACCCAGGGTTCTATATACCATTCCCGTATGTCCCCTAATTTCATTGCAATATATGATCAGTATCACCCTTAACTCGCACTCTCGAAATCACATCCAGTACGGCGGCAATCCCACGGGTACAACCACGCCAGTAGAGCGAAGAAGAGAGATACTTCAGTTGGCTAGAGAACATGATTTCCTCATTTTCGAAGGTGAGCCCTTTTTTTTGTCAAAAAAAAACGCATGATCACATGGAACGACACATCCGCCCCCGCCCCCGTAGATGACCCTTATTATTACTTGTATTATAGCAGTAAACTACGACCACTTTCCTATTTCTCCTTGGAGAAAGAAATGCCTGAAGTAGGGCGAGTGCTACGATTTGATAGTCTGTCGAAGATCGTTGCTGCTGGTATACGCATCGGTTTTGCATCAGGACCCGACCCGCTCTTGCGCGCGATCGATGGATATGTGCGTCGTTCGTTTTTCGTACACGTTGTTTTTTTTTGTTTTTTTGTGTTGAATCTACATTGCAGACGGCAACGGCGAATTTGCAGACCTCTTCCTTTACACAAGCCGTCGTTTCCAAGCTACTCGAGCATTGGGGCCTCGAAGGGTTCAAGGCACACTGCGAGCGCGTATCGGCGTTTTACACAGCTAAGCGAGACGTCTTTGAACGGGCGATGAAGAAGCACCTTGATGGGCTTGTTGAATGGATAAGACCTGATTCTGGATTGTTCTTCTGGTCAGTGGATAAACTTTTCCTGTTGTATAGTAACTCCAACCTTTTTTTGTTTGTTTCAAAAACGGCAGGTTCAAACTTCTCCTCCCAGGAGACGGAGATTCCGACTCGATAATAAAGAGCAAGGCGTATGAGAATGGCGTTCTTGCGCTTCCTGGGTCGGTGTTTATACCTAGCGGGAAGAAAACGGCGTATGTGCGGTGTGCGTTCAGCTTGCTCTCGGAAGAGGAAATCGACGAAGCGCTGAGGAGGTTAAAGGAAGTCCTCCTTAGTGAGAACGCTGCATATAAGGGATAATATTCCCTCGATTGCTTCTAGATTATAATCTAATTTCTAGGCGGCTCTCGGTTGTTCTGGCTAGTAAGAGACCTGGGAATCAAAACAATAATCTTGGCCCCTTCTTTCCGACTATTCGTGGTGTGTAAAATAAATCTTTCTCTTTCTTTCCAACCGAAGTTCCGTTCCTTTCCTTTGCCTTGACAATAAATAAATAAAAATCTGAAATCGGTTAGCGCATTCTGGGCCCTGATGTGTCCATAATGGGGGACAATGGCGATCAATCATTCATGCTCGAACAGATAGTTATTAGAGTCAGGTCAGGTAGGTAATGACTATAGGAGAAAGACTCTGAAATGGATATAGCCAAAAGGTCTAGATACGAGCTTGTGTGATGGCCTCTCTGTTTAAGGACGTTACGGAAGGGTGGCAGGAATCAAACCTGGATCCCACAAGGTTAAATGCTACGCTCTTTCAGGAAAGTCAGGTCGTTGACCCCCGGTTCCGGGTCCACTAGTACTAAGTAGTATATCCGTTACCTAACAGTAGAATGTTCTACATGGGTTTTCTGGTCCCTCAGCAGGCTCCCAAGGACGCATCATGAGCCAGGAGCTTTCCTGTTCTGCACATATTTTTTTTTTGTTGTTGGCGTCACATCGCGATTCAAACCTAGTTTTTTTTTTTTTAGACACGTTTCTTTCCATACTTACCAGTCTACCGCCCTGGAGTCTGGATTCTTGGACCCACGCATCTTCTGGAGCTGAATTTTTTTTTTTTTGTGTTTCGGGGCTTCCCCACGGCCCACGGGGCACCTGTGATATAGATTCGATAAATTAACCGCTTGTCGATGTCTCATGTCTGTCGCCCTTTGACGTTGGGCGATAGAGAGTATACCTGTAGATACTGGGGGTCAAGAATAGGGGGGTCAATATATATGGAGTAGCCGCCCTGGACGCGCATTTCTCCTTCGGGAAAAGCCGACAGAAAATCACAACAATGCAGAGTTCGGGACTGCTTGGACCCAGCCTTGGTCCATGGACGCTAAAGTACGTTTGAGGTTAATTTCAACCTAATCCAACACGTCGCCCCTCAAAAATGATTTCGGCTTTTATCGATATTTCTCCGTCGTTTTGTCAATGCTGTCAGAAACTGGTCAAATACCACTTTTGACATCCTGTCGTTGGGTGCCATGGATAGTAACGTGATTGATCACGCTTGGATATCATACATGATGTCCAGCACGTAAAACTGAATGTAAATGTGTGGCCTCGTAGGCAAGCGAAGAGATGGATGACAGAGCAAATGCATATTTCTGACAAATGGTTTACTAACAGATGCTCGTGATCCAAAGAACTCATCCACAAGTGCTATAAAAGACGTCTGTGGTGAATGACGATAATCGGCAGAACCATCACGACCATTGCAGCTCTGTGACGAAGTGTTTCAGTGATTCTGATTGAGTTCGATCTGCTGTGAGTGTTTTCTTTTATTACACGCACATTATGCCCATTGCCGGGTGGAGAAGCGGAAGCAATTTGTTCTTTACGGCTTCATTGACATTATGTATCACTAAACCCCTCCGATTCTCATGGTTATTTCAACTTTGTTTCAAATGGTCTTACCTTGCTTATTTCATAGATCTACACTCGCACCCGAGGCAAAATCCAGATCCCTTATGCTTTTCACTGCGGCAGAGTCTACCGGTCCTTTGGACGCTTGCTTCCCAGTTCAGTGCATGAACTGTGGGAAGACGACTTGGAGAGTGAGTATTTTCGAAATTGGTTGTTGCCTTCCGATGGGGACCCCCCCCCTTGATTGGATGGTAATTTGTATTTGATGAAGAAGTGTGCCAGTGTTACACCGTGTGGAGTGCTCCATCGTGTGGAGTGCACCATCGGTTTCAAACACATTTATTCGGGATGATATAACTTCAGTTGCTTGGTGCGTTTTGGGGTGGTCGCCTTATGTTCGAAGATCGCGCAAGCGCACGCGGCTTCTCTTTCTTTGCCAAGGAGCTGTCCAGAGTTAGATACTTCAGGCAATTTGACTCATTCGCTTAGCATGACCATGTTATCTGCGCCTAAATTTGTCTAACGCGAAACTGACAATTGGTTGCTTGACAGGGTTGCGGGAAGCACGTTGAAGCGGTAAGTCAAAATCTGGTGTTTGTTTGAAGTGAGTACGTAGCGAGTGCCCCAGTTTTAGCAGGTTGCCAATCGCAGATTGAGGAACCCCCAATCTCATTTTATACATGAGAATTCCCTCGCGGCGTTTACAACTATTGGCTTGACATTGCCGGGGTACTTACTGGCGATACTGTATGCTGCTAGTCGCCGATTACTGCACCATGGCTGGTTCGAAACATACTCAGAGGCTGACAGATTAACTTTTCACAGGTCATGGCTGCAGTCAAAGAAGAAGACAAATGCAAATGTTCTGCCAAAGATTGAATTGAATTGAATCGAATTGAATTGTATAACTACAGTGACCGGGGTCTGATAAGATTGTAATTATAGACGATTGTCAATTTACTTTACCTCATTCAACAAGTTTGAGCCCAGCCTTTCCTTCGTCGCCCTTCCATGTTCTTTGTCTTTGTCTTCCACAATGTCAACCGCACCCTATGATCCCGTCGGCGAGGTGCCTATCACCAACAAGCTCATCACTGTCAAGCCAAAGTCCATGTTAAATCACTACAGACGTATCGTCAAAGTCGGCGGTGGTCAGCATGGCACCGTCTATCTCTGTCTTAAGCAGCGAAAGAATGCTTCAGACCTTGCAGTCGTGAGTTTTATTGTTGGCTTTTTATATATATCTGGAGTCAATTCCTGTTGTCTCAGGCAATGAAGTCAGTCAAGAGAGTCAATCTGCAGGAGGAGAAATATCGGCTGCTAAAACATGGGAAAATACCCAGATCCCCTCGAGGGGTCTCCGTTGCAGATAGAGTCAATCTATCAGAGAAAAAGATTCGCAAGGAAATTGCGATTATGAAGAAGTTGCGACATCCTCATGTCGTTCGCCTTTACGAAGTGATAGACGATAGAATGAGGGAAAAGATTTACATTGGTGCGTGACCTTCATGAAAAAAATCCCAATGCTCACGATATTCCCTAGTAATGGAGTACCTTGGGGGTGGAGAAGTCCTTTGGCAGGGCGAACACCAAAAACCTTTGTTGACCGTAGGTCAGACGCGGCGTATCATGAGGGATGCCCTGCTGGGCTTGGAATACCGTAAGTATTCCATTTCGTTTTTCCTCCAGCGAATATCTGATCGACGTAAACAACCCCTCCCCCCTTTATTTGCGTACAACGCCTCTTCCAGTTCACTATCAGGGAATCATTCATCGCGACATCAAACCCGCGAACCTCCTCTACACCGACGACCGTTCTCACGTAAAAATAGGCGACTTCGGGGTGTCCCACTTTTCTTGCGCGCAACGTTTGGCGGCCGTTGGCACCGACGCCGCCGATCAAAACAATATGGATCCCATTTTACTCGACGACTCGGCTCTCACCATGCGCGCCGGAACGCCCGTCTTCCTCGCTCCAGAGGTTATCTGGGAGTACAGGCATCTGCCTGCGACTTCTTCTACGTCACTGCCCCCGATGAATGGGCAGTTCAGCTCGCTGTCCGCTGCAACCGAACCTTCGTCGGACAGAGAATGTGGTCCCACACTGCCAGGAAGTCGTATCCTTTCGTCTGTTGGAAAACCTCCAATAACGAAAGCGATCGACGTCTGGGCATTGGGGATAACATTCTTCTGCCTACTGACTGGTCGGTTGCCATACAATGCGAGTAGGAACGAGTGGGCTCTTTACAACAAGATTGCCAATGAGAACATTAGATTATCAGACACCCTAGGTGCAGACAAGCTGCCAACAGGTGTGAGGAGGACAATAGATGGAGAGAAAGGAAAGCAGGATGAGGGAGAGGGAGAGGAGGAGGAGGAAAAGGGCTTGAGCAAGCACGAAGGGAAAAAGAAAGCAAAGGACATAGGCGAAGGGCCAGTGATCTTTGCGCTGCTCGAGAGGTTTTTGCAACGCGATCCTGCGAACAGGATCAAATTGGAGGAGGTCAAAGTAAGTGCCTTTTTCGTGCGCGAGTTGTCCGAATCATATTCTGATCGTTATTTTCTTTCCCCCTTTTGCATTTCCAACCTTATCGACGAATTCAATATTCCGTCCAGTTCTCCAAATTCATCCTCACGGGCGTACCGAACGTCGACGACTGGCTCTTTTTTACTTCCCCCACTACCCCACCCATCCTCGTCGATTCCACCGATACTTCGCAAGCGATGACTGCTGTACGATTCCGCGCGGACTGGGGCATCCGCCTCGTCCGGCAGTTCTCCTCCTTCTGGTCACGGCATGGTAGTTCTCCCAGAAACCCTATTAGAGGGTCTGCACCATCTCCCCGCCACATGAGGTCGCTCAAAGTGGCACAGATGGCTTCAACCTCCTTCCACACTGCTACCAGCAAACAAGTTTCCCATGCTGCTAAATTAGGCCGGAGTGGCACTGTCAATGGTGTGACTGGTCGGCAGCTCAATGCTGCAATCACAGAGCATGGTGCCTTGAAATCATCGCCTGATGTATTGCTACCCAATGGACATAGTCCTTGGTTGCGGAAGTCTAAGAAGGCTTCACCCAGTCAGCATAGTTCCCAGGCCTCTCCCGTAGAAAGGAAGTCTTTGGGCTGGTGGAGGAGAAATGTTGCGAGCATTCTGAGATGGAGTCCGGATCGGTATAGTCATTGTACCACTTTTGAGAAGGAGCTAGAGAGACAATGGAGGAGGGAAGAGAAGGAGAAGAAGAGAGAGAACAAGCAAGGGTGGACAAAGTCAAACATGGGGAACGAAGGGTGGTATAGAGATGTCATATTGGCAAGTGATGCCGAAGCGGAAGCAGAGTATGACCCACTTCAGACATCGAAAACTTTCGATTCTTATACACCACCTATGGAAGTTCACAAGGTCCCATGGTCAATGGACAATGGACAATATGACGATGGAGACGAAACTCTCGGAAAGGGTTACTATGCAAAAGACGATCCCGTCTCTAGGGATTCGAGCACTGGAGCTATTCTTCCGCCTACGACTCGATGGTCAGAAGAAGCGTTTAGAAGGTATCTCCCCTCTCCTGCGTCGGCAGAAGGTGATCACTTGTTCACCAACGCTCGACGCGCGTCTTCTTGGGGACAAGGCGACAAGGCCAACTATGAGATCCAAAGTATTTCTTCGGATCTTGCACCACCTGAGGCCACCCTCGGCGGCAACGAGCGGCCTCAGGTGATGTGGCGCGAGTCGGAGAGGTTGTACGTGATGGAAAACGGAGTGCTCGTCCCCGTATCCACCTCTACCGATGATGGGGAGACAGTGAGTCACAGTGATACTTGTGCCACTGGTGCGCTTGGTGGCCCTGGACCGTCGACGGCAAAGCACCGCGCTGTGCGTGCTGAGACCGCAACTGGTGATAGTCAAGGAAACGTACAGAAACTTACGCCTATTCTTGATGGTTGTTCGTCGTGTGAGCCTTCAGAATTTGGTTTCGGCAATGGTGGCCCCAGTCGGTCAACGAGACAGCAGCAGAGATTGAACCGCCGTCACGATATGAACTATGAGAAAGCCGCCTCATCTGAAGATGAAGACGACGACGAGGATGATGAGAGCTCGGACCATGGCTTGACCTTTGCGCCTGGACGAAGGGGTATCCGGCAGTGAAAAGGGCGTGTATGGGGGTGATGGTGGATGTAGTTTTCCAACCTGCAAAAAAATTTTTTTTTGCTCAGACCTCTCCCCAAATATTCAACATCAACATCTAATCTGTGGCCCTATTGTTCGTCATCAGCCAAAGCCCTCCCTTTGTTGTCAATGCCGATGCCTATGACACCCCCATACGCCTATTTATCGTCGCCGAACTGCTTCACACTCGTTAATTGATCGGGTTCGTGATATCCTTTCGCTGTCGCGTTTTCTATCGTCAATCATGTCTTGCCTTTTTTTTTTTTTTTGCGCATCTGTCATCTCCCCGAAAATCTTTCTTCTCTTCCACATTCACTAAAACAAAAAGGCAGCCTACCCATTTTTCAAATCGGAACGACACGACTAGTACCATCAGCTCTAGCCTCTTTACCAGTTTTTCTTCATCTTCATTTTTTTTGATATATTACCCTATCGTTTGTCGTCGCATGTCTAGATTTCAACACTCCTGTTTTTCTAAAATAAAAAAAATTCCTCCGATATCATTTTACGGCTTTCATCTCGCTACATTCCTTTCAATCTCATTTTCATTCCACAAACATCATATTCGGACTCATATACACGCACGACCTCCCATCTCTCCTTTGCATCCTCTTTTTTTTTTTGCCCAAAAACTTGTTGTAGTGTATGTGTAGAAGTAGACTTCGGACGAAAAATTACATGTAACTATTAAAAATTGCGATGGGCGTTTTTCGTTTCACCATTGGAACTTCAAGTTCAATTAAAAGGGGGACGAATGAATTTATATTGAAAGTTGATGCTCTTTTGTAAGCTATAATTACCAAGGCGAACTACATTGTACACTACCGAATAATGATTTGGATTGTACGCGAAAGTAAACAGCCTAAGAATCCGGAAGCATGGGAGAAGAGGCCTTGATACCTATATTGAAAAAAAAGGTGAAATAGGATCATCGAATTGACCAGGATCCGGAGTAGGGGACGAAGTGGACAATACATAAAAGTATCCAATCATAATTATAACATATAGTCTGCGCGCCTGACAGCTGCAAAGTAAAATCCATAGGAGTGAACGTGAAAACACAAAGGAGTGTGAAGTCGTAGGGAGCGGTATGGCGTGCATGATACATAAATACGAGTCAATGTAGTGAAGATGGAAGCATGGAGAGAAAGTATTACTGTGAAAGATTGAAATGAACCTGAGGGGACAAGCGGGATGAAGGTTAGCGTCATCGAGCAGAAGTTGATGATGAAATCAGATATACGTCTGATGAATACGGGGGGGCGAAACATTAAAGAAAAAGCGGAATAGACCGGAGTGTAAACCTTTCAAAGTTCTCAAGTCGGCCACCCCCGTGCAATCCTCGCAGCTCCTCCACCCACTCGACCTAGGAAATTCCAAACAGCAGCAGTCCCATCCTGTGTCGCCCCTCCTCCAGCCCATCCGCCCGCAAAGCCTTCACCAGCCGCTTGTATAGAGTTGAAGCTATGCCAAGCTGAGCGGTCGTAGTACGTTGCGCCACCAGGTATCGACCCGACGTACTGAGGGGCCATGTAAGGCGAAATAGCGATGAGGACGAGTGCAGTTGCTCCGACGAACATGAGAGCTTGGCTCGTAATGGCTGAGATGAAAGGCGAAGCGCTGGAGCTGCCTTTATCACCCGCTCCGTATACGTAGGTGTTGTAGATGTTATAGAACCGGCTACTGCGCCTGGGAGCGACCTTTCCTTGACCGTCCCTTGCACTAGCAGACGATGAACCAGCCACATTCACAGCACTCGCAGCAACGATCTTGTCAATGACTCCACATTCCACGCCTAGCTCTTGCTTGAGCGCTTTCCATTCTTCGACGGCCTCTTCACTGACGCCACCTGGTACACCTTCAAACTCGAACGGGACGTTTCCGGCTGCACCTTCATGCCATTTCTCCAGTGTCTGAGCGGCCAGTCGCCAGTCGTGTTCGGCAGACTCTTCGTGTACTTGGTTGTACGCAGGGGGTTCGTCCAGATGGTCGAGGGACTTCGTTGGAACACGGGGAGTAGGAGGGGCGGCAGGAAGGATGGTGGATGACGAAGAAACCATACTTCCATCTTGTACAGGTGAGGAAGGGCGTGAACGCTCTTCTTCCACTTGGTCTGTCTGGATCTCCATCTCCATCGTAATGCGAGGCGGTGGGGGGGTAATTGGCCTCGGCACAGCTACCGGATCAGTCTGGATGCTGAAGGACTTCTTAAGAGGCTTTCTCTCAGGCTCTGTTTGCATCCCATGATTGACGGCGAAAAGTGTGGGATCGTATTGGGTGCTGCTGTCGGAATATTCCTTGAGCTCTTCAAACGTCCGCCGCATGGATGCAATATCTTGAGCACGACTTGGGACTTTCTTTTTACAGAGCATGAAATTCAGCTAAAAGAATTGTTGGTAATAGTCAAAAGATATATACGTACCCTCTTTCTCTTGGTGATAATGGTCTGAATAAAATCCTCTTCGTCTTCACCCTCCGTCGGATCGTCTTCTTCAGTCTCAACGGAAGTGCTGACATCACTACCCAACTCATCTCCCCGCGCATCCGCCTCTTCCTCCTCTTCCATATCCCATTTCAACTTCCCCATCAATTCTGCGCCAAGACTCTTGCTCAACGTATGCATCGCACTCGACATTCCACTGGCTCCCGTCTGCCCATTGAGACTAGTAGCCGTATTTCTCATCTCGTCCATCTCGTAACGCATCCTGTCAATGGTCTCCTTGAGAAGCATATTCTCCTGCTTCTGCTCGTCGAGTTGTGTGTGAGCTTGCAAAGCGAGATTGAGCTCCGACTGGAGAGCGGAAAGCTGCTCTTCATAGGTGTCGTGTTCTTTTTGCCATTTAGCGACTTCTATCTCGTGTAGCGAGGCATTTTCACGGAGGGAACGGATAGTCTCATCGCGTCGACGTAGGTCATCACGGTATTTCTCAGAGGCGGCTGTAAAGGGACAAATTAAAGACCAAAATAACCCTTTTTAAATTGGAGAACATACCGCACTGTTCTTGATATTGCTTCTGCAGGCTACTATATGTCGCCTTTGCGCTATCGAGAGCCTTCTGGGTTTTTGCAATCTCCGCTTCGAGAGCAGCGATCTGTGCCATATTCCTTGACTGAAAATAATAAACAAGCGATGCAACGTGTTACAACGACAAACTTACATCCTTTGCCCTCAACTCTTTTTCTTCTCTATTCGACGCACTTAACTCGCTTCTTAATTCCTCCAACCTCATATGAGTCTCTTCCAATTCTGTCTCATGCTCCATAAGCTTATTTTGCAACGTCTTTTCAGCCTCCATCAACTTCCGCCCTAATTCCTCATTATTCCTCTGTAGAGCTTCCATGCGTTCATGAATTTCCATAGAGACCGTTGAGCTTGTCGTAGACCGGTCTGGCACCAAGCTAGCATCGATCTCTTCTTCCTCGTCCGAATCAGCAGATGAGCGAGGCATGGACAATGTGGAGACTTCATTAGCGAAAGTTCGGTCCAAGTTCCCATACCCATATCGTGATAAAGGACGCGATTTCACAGTAAGGTTTGCGTCTTCTGGTGAGGAATACCCAAGATCAAAGGAACCAGGACTGCCGAACCCACCGCCACCAGTACGGTGATGAGTATTCCGAGAGTGGGGGCGGGACATGGGGCTGTTGTAGTTCGGTGGAGATCCCGGAGAGAATGAAAGATCGCGTGAGGGTGTTGTGGGCGAAGTTGGATTGGACGGTGCACGCCGGCGGGAAGGTGTTCCGCTCTATATTATGATCATTGAGAAAACGTGATTTACGTATGTCGAACACATGAAACATTACCTCGCCATCGCTCCTGCTCCCAGCATCACTTTTTCTGCGACCTGCGGGGGTGGGGCGCTTAGCCCAACTTGAAGGTGGAGCGTTAGCGAGAGGTGTGGATCGTTGTCGTCTCTCAGAGTCCAATGGCGACTTTACAGAGGACATTGGTCCTCTAGAGGGTGGACGACTGTGACTTCCAGGATAGTACGATGCTCCGTCCGAGTCACTACTGAGGGACCTTGAATGACCAAAGCCGCCGTCAAGTCGATGCTCTTCCCGCCCTCGTTCCTCTGTATCTTCTAGCGGTGTTGATTTGGTTTTCTCTGCAATAAATCCAAGTAAGATTTGTGGTGTAACCTCAAGACCAGGGTTCTGTGCGAGAAGTTCTTGGAGCATGGCCGTCTCCTCTTCGCTGAGGAGTGGTTGGCCATTGTACAAGTCCGAGAAGCTCTGTAAAACGTCTAGGAGATTCTCTGCAGGTATAACAGGTTCGCCATTCGGGTTTATATGCGATTTCGGATGGTTGTCAAATATTTCATTTAGTTCTTGTTCTATGTTCGCGATTGACTGCCTATTGCGTCCGTAGGTGGACTATTCCAGTGTCAAATACTAGCCCACAATCAACTTTATTGCCACTCACCATAATTGCGAATCAGTACTGTGAAAACGGAGGGAAAGAGTCAGAAAACAGTACCATTTGACGACCACTATTGACGACACAATGCGTCCTCGCTGAACACGGTTGTTGCTGTTTGGTTCTTTATTTGGACACGGTTGTGTCACACGTGACCTCTCATAGTTGCCCCGGTCCGGCCTAGCGTTTGATCAACATGGACGCTCAAGGCGATTGTGAGCACAAGACCATAAATTTGCTGGAAGTAGAGGACGAGGGTGCTAGGCAGAATAGAATTGGTATGTTTTTGACTTGTCTCGCCCATGTTGTGCATAAACGAATGTCATTGCCACAGGATCTCTTCTTGAAAACCTGAACTCATCGTCATTCTCGTCACTGCCACCCGGTGTACCGGAGTTTTGCTTTGGTGTAAGGGAGACATATCACGTTCAACCTCCCACAGAGTGTGCGTACCTCGATATCATACATATTGCCTTCGGATGCCATTGACAACATCAGTGATATCTCGTGTGCAAGCGTTTCTTCCCCAGCTCGAAGCTTCCAACACGCTACTTGCTCAACGAATGAAAGAGAATCCCACCAGCGTAGACATAGAGCATATCTCGGAAGGGATGGATCAATACATTGAAATGGTACGCTCTTGGTTCGTTTATTATCTTAATGACTCCAATTTGAATGCAGAACTTGGGCCTTGGTCTTTTTGAAGACCAGTCCAGGGGAAAGAACAAATGTGATGAAGATTCTGAAATGACATCGTCGTCTGATGATTTAGAGACGGTGGATGGTCTTTCCGACGACGAGTCGGACGTAGAAATCATGACATCCTTCGTGCCTATTCGACCTATCAAACCTCTTCCTAGACGTGTTACTAACCCACGCCCAAATATCGTTGTAATCAGCGAAGAGAAGGTTCTATCTTGAGCATTTAAGTTTAAGTTGTGATTTGCTTCCTGATTGACTGGCATGTACCACTCTCAGATTCTGTCGTCAACCCTGACTACTTTGATGGTGCAAGTGGCACATGTAATGAAATATATGAAAAAATATACACACTACCACTTTGTGAACATTTTATATGTTGTACAATTGTTTAAGTAGTTTTGGGCTTGATAAAAGCCAACAGTATCACCTACTAAACTCAAAGCCCAGGTGTGGTTATCAGACACGCAGACACTGGATCCCCAACCTTCCCTCTGCAGCACATCAAAGGGGGGATAAAGAGCGACCCAGATCTCCCATATGAAATAGCGCACAAGTGAGCAATCGGTTGACTATGGTGGAACAGAAAAAAAACTATTATCAAGTGGTCCAACCGCGTCCGTTGATTGCAACCTCGGTTAGCTTACTTCCCTCTGTCTCTCTCATCTTGCCAGGCTAAAAATGAGCGAAACAATCAACCGGAGAATATGGCGGCTCGTACCGAACCTACTTTGCGTTTGTCCAACCTGAGTGCGGCGGCCCGTATCACAAAGAAGAGCACCACTCAAACCCCTGGCCTCTTCGTTGACGCGGACATGTCTTTCCACAATCATACTCACGATGAAGGCAGTCTGCCCTCCTCTTCAGGCCGCAGCGTGGGTTCCGATGTCGATGGTGCGGAGCGATCGTCAAGCCTGATCGCCCGGTCAATGCCAATCCCCCTCGTCGGTCAGTGCCAAAAGGCTTCTCCGATTCATGATCGATTGGTGATCACCCTCTAGCAGAACCACCTCTAATCCTCAACTCCTTCCTTCCAGTTTTGCAACAGCTGGGAAGCGCGCTAGTTCGTGAAGATGGAGAATACGTACGTTGCTTTCTATGTCTTATGATCTTGTCTTACACCTGCTTCCAGCACCTTGTTGGGAATATCAAAGAGAACGATATGAAGCACCTACGGGCGTATGCGGCCAGGGTTGAAGAGTTGAGCATATCCATTCCGGAGACGCCAACCGCATCTAACTCGGTCTACTTCCGCCTTGGAGAGTTACGAGACGGAAATGAACCCTTGTTCCCTTCTTTGACTCGCCTGTCCATCACAGTTTCTGATCAACACGATCTAAGCCATCTGACACTCTTTCTTTCGCCATCCCTCAAATCACTTTCCATTGTCAATATCTCGACCAAGGCTCGCGCCTCACTCCAGCTTTTCCTCACGATGCTTAACCCAAATCTGCTCGAAAGTATTCAGCTCACCTCCTTGGAGCTCAACCCATCCCTTACATCAGCGATTCTCCGATCCCGAAACTTACGTTGCATAGAATTCAATGCACTGCGGGGGTCGTTAAATATTTCGGATCTGGAGAGCGTCCTGCTCTTGCCAACTCTCAAGCACTACACAGTCGATGCGAATTCAATTTCGGAGCGTATGCTCACTACTCCGCCTTTCCCTTCATACCCCTCACTCTCCCTCGAAGAACTTCACATTACTGGACCACCTCAATTTCTGCTGGATCTACTCAATTCCATTGGCGATGCGGCCATTCTCTCAAAGATATACTGCAAAATATCAAGTCGCGTCCGTCCCTTAGACCCGTTCCTAGAAATTGTCGCCGTCCATCACAGTCAGTCGCTACGTCAGCTCATCCTCAGCTGCCCCGATCGTTGGAACACCGACACGGTAGTCTATCTCCCGAAATCCCCCTATGACGCACTCAAGGGACTCCCTCTCCTTGAAAATTTGGAGATATTAGGCATTCCTTTCGAAGATGTCAATGACGCACTGTGTTCGTTGACACCCAACTGGCCTCACATGAAGCGCCTCCATCTTTCACTTATGGCAGATGGACGTGGTACCGGTCGTCTTGTATCGTTACCGACATTACGTGTGGTTGCCCAGTCTTGCCCGCTGCTCACAGATCTTCAGTGTCCGCTTGAGATGAAGTCCCCTGGAGGTCCATTTTCGTCTTATCTCCTCTCGCATGGGCTCGAACGTCTGTCTCCAATGGGCAAAAATGTTCGCTACGATTCACAGAAAGAAGAGATTTTTCCTGTTGCACGCTACCTCTATGCCCTCTTTCCTCGTCTCGAAGCGATCACAGGGCATGGGTCTACTATTCTGAATATTCAGTGGAAGGAGGTCCATGACCTCATGAAAATGTGTCAGGCGCTGAACAAATCTGCACGTGAAATAGATGCATCGCGAGCGTCCATTGACGGGGCTTCACTTTCGAACGCCACTCGATCTTAATGGTTCCCCGTGTCACAGACCTGGTGCACCGTGTGGCCAAGCCATGATTCAAAAGCTATCTATTGCAACGGTAATGACTCCCTCTTTCCAGTACCATGACTTGAAGAAACACACAAAAGATTATAACCGGAAGCAACGAGACGCAACGAAGGACTGATTCATTGCGAAACGCCGCGATTCCTCACGAATCCGTACTGAGTCACCCACGAGTCACAAAATTGGCAGCGAATCGTAGTGAATCGCAGGACAAGACACCTGAAAAAAATTGGCACGAACGTTCTCAAAATGATATTCTGTACTCCTGCCAGCGCAAATTTCCAGACAAATCAAGAGATGTCATGGTTGGCCCAAAAATTGCGACTTAAGTCATGTAGTTTTACACAATCGTCATGTACTTATAACTTTAAGACTGAGGTGACCCAATGAATATAGGCCAAGTTGTAGAAAAAACCTTCCTCTACAACTTGGCGCGGCCAGATTTTTTATTTTTGTGTTGTAGCAAGTGCCATTAGCTGTGCAAGTGTTGATGTCCCTTCAAAATCGCTCACGTGATGCATGAGCAAGGCCTTTGTCACAGAGAAGGCTGTCACGAGGTGTGCCTTTCGATTGACGCATGTACAGCAACACCGAGACCCAACTTTCTGAAGGCAGTCTGAGCCTCTCCTCAGGCCTCGGCGTAGGTTCCGATGTCGATATCCCCGTCGGTCAGTGCCAAAAGGCTTTCTCCGATTCGGTGATCAACTTAGCTCTAGCAGAACCACCTCTAATCCTCAACTCCTTCCTTCCAGTTTTGCAACAGCTGGGAAGCGCGCTAGTTCATGAAAATGGAGAATACGTACGTTGCTTTTCTATCTCTTATTTATGATTTTGCTTTACACCTGCTTCTAGCGCCTTGTTGGCAATATCGAAGACAACGATATGAGGCACCTACGGGCGTATGCAGCTAGGGTTGAAGAGTTGAGCATATCCATTCCGGAGACGCCGACCGCATCTAACTCAGTCTACTTCCGCCTTGGAGAGTTACGAGACGGAAATGAACCCTTGTTCCCTTCTTTGACTCGCCTGTCCATCACAGTTTCTGATCAACACGATCTACAACATCTGACACTCTTCCTTTCTCCTTCACTCAAATCACTTTCCATTGCCAATATCTCGACCAAGGCTCGCGCCTCACTCCACTCTTACCTCACGATGCTCAACCCAAACCTCCTCGAAAGTATTCGGCTCACCTCCTTGGAGCTCAATTCATCCCTCACATCAACGATTCTCCAATCCCGAAACCTACGTCGTGTAGAACTCGACGCACTGCAGGGGTCGTTACGATTTTCAGACCTGAAGAGTATCGTAGTCCTGCCAATGCTCAAGTACCTCAAAGTCGATGCGGGTTCCGAGAGTTTACAACGTTTACAGCTTACATCTTTTGCATCATCTTCGCCTCCCTCACTTTCCCTCGAAGAACTCCATATCACGGGTCCATCTCAATTTCTGCTGGATCTACTCCATTTCACCAGTGCTACGGCTACTCTCTCAAAGATCTACTACGAGATCGGTTTCGGATTCCGTTCGTTTGACCCGTTCTTAGAGTTTATTAGCGCCCATCACAACCACTCGCTACGACAGCTCATTCTCAACCACACCGATTGTCGGTGGCACACCAAATCTCAGCTCCCAAAATCCCCCTACAATGCGCTCATGAGGCTTACTCTCCTTGAAAAATTGGAGATATTAGGCCTTCCTTTCGAAGATGTCAATGACGCACTGTGTTCGTTGACGCCCAACTGGCCTCACATGAAGCACCTCTATCTTTCACCTATGTTAGATGGATGGGGTCGCCTTGTGTCGTTACCAACATTACGTGTGGTTGCCCAGTCTTGCCCGCTGCTCACAGATCTTCAGTGTCCGCTCGAGATGAAGTCCCCTGAAGGTTCATTTTCTTATCCTCTCTCGCATGGGCTCGAGCGTCTGTCTCCAGGGGGCGATCGCCGGGATTTGCAGAAACAAGTAACATTTGTTCTTGCACGCTGCCTCTATTCCCTCTTTCCTCGTCTCGAAGAGATTATTAGAGGGGATGGAGTAGCTATGAGTCGTGAATGGGAGGAGATAGACGACCTCATCAAAGTGTGTCAAACTCTAAACAGGTCTGCACAGGAAATGGATGCGCTGCGTGCATCCGATGGTGCACTGTGAGCAGCTATGAACAAAAGCGTCGACGAAGCCATGATTCATGCTAGCTTCCACAAGACCCATGACTGGTTTACATAATATAGAACATTGGACATATGTTTTGACTTTGTCGGAGATTTACCAATCTAACACACCTACTTTTACTTCTCGGGTCAGGCCCTGGACCCTGGAACAGGGGCAGAGGAGGGCGACACCCTCCTCTTTTGTCGAAATTGAGGTGGACATGTTGGAGGAGGGGCTTGTGGGGGGTCAAAATTGAGGGGAGGGTGGGTGGAGGAGGGCCGTATTCTCCTCCCGTGGTCGAAATCGGATGGAACGAGGGTGGAGGGCCATACCCTCCTCCTGGTGTGGAAATCAACGTAGTCAATGAGGGGACGGCACTCCTCTGGGGTCGAAATCGAATGGAATGATGGTGAATTGGTGGAAGAAAGGTCAGCGTCTCTGTAATGTCCAAGAGTTCTTGGTCAGCACGAAGAAATGGGTGGAGGGTGGACGCTGTCCATTGGTTCGAGGAAAGCAGCACTTGATGTAAACCCCGGAGCGTCGATATCCATTTCACCCATGTAGGGAAACCGCCGTAAGCTTGCCCTTCAGGCAAGCCAGACAACAACGGCAAGGCGAGTTGAAGAGCTTGGTTGAATTGGGCGGATATTAATGGCGGGGGTCCTATTTGTGCGACGTGAAGCGGGTGATACAGCATCGTAATTCTTTGGTAGTTCGGCGAGCAGGCGAGAGGGCTGACGAATACGATCGACCACAGAATTTCAAGAGCCTAAAATAACACAGAGCAGGGGCTCAGGAACAACAATGCCCAGAAGAAACACAGCTCTCTAACGCACCACTGGTTGGGGTGGGCTGTAAAAACCGCAAGTCGATGATCATTCTTGTAAAGTTGGGTGGAATCTTCAAAAATTGGATCGCATTGGAGAACGCGACGACGCGCCTTGGCACGTGTTTCAACACCAGGAGGAGGGCCATCCTCTCCTCCACCTGCGTTTGCCTCGATCTCGACAGCAGGAGGAGGGTATGGCCCTCCTCCGCCTTCTGAGTTTGGAGAATGAATCAGACGCAATGGACGTCGACGTCGAATACTACGATATTCTACCTGATCCTATTGGCGAACCCGCCCAGACGATTTCGTCGTGCCGAGCCCAATCGACCCGAATACGGAAGGCGGATACGACGGTCACGCCTTAGATCCTCCAGAAGTTGAGACGGGTCACAGAAATTCGACGATATCCCCCCATATGCCAAGCACGTTTGAGGAAGATCAATACAAATCGCCTCACCCGTCGGCACCTTTCGAATCCGAGGCTGACCTTCCATCACGAGTCGACTTGAATGGTGACCAGACTGAGAACCTGGAAGGACGCGACGTCGAACAATTGACGGATTGTTTTAGTCTCTCCTAAGGTCGACGAACTTTCTGATGAATCAATCCTGGGTCCTTCTTTCGCCATGCGCCTCACTCCCGCCCTCGCCGCTAGTTAGTTATATGGATTTACTGGTCGAATACAAAGCCCGGTTGAAAGTCGAGAGTGACGCCAAAAAGCTCATCCCGGTTGTCGCCGACAGCCATTCCTGTGTTTCCTTGCCTCGATGGTTTAACCATTTCGGACTGGACAACCCATCCACGAAGTTGACTCAGATAGAAAGTTCGTGCAAAAATCCTTAAATCACATAGGAAAGATAAGGAGCAATCCTAAAGACGTGGTATCTTTCTCTCAGTGGATTATGGAGTTGTTATTTGGACGATGGAGCTAGTTTTCTTTTTCGGGTAGCGCTCTCGGATTAATTCTCGACGTCTCGTATCATCTGTCGGGTCTCCACCGCGCTCGATTCTAATGGTGGTTAATGGTAGACTGCAAGGCCCTCTAATTTCCACGATTCTCGATGTCCGTTCTTACAAACTAGGCGACAAACTATCTGGAAAATTTTGACTATCTGATCTCCTCTTGGTTTCTCGAAGGCGACTACATCTTTTCTGTAACGCCGCACTCACTTGTTGAACTCGCTGGAAAATATCACCCAGGCTCGACTCCGGGAGTTGTTAGTTGTGCTCTTTTCTTTTATGTTAACCCAATTACTCGTTGAAGTCGCTGAAGATGACATTCCGGCTCGACTCCGAGGAACGTTCGAAATTTTTTTTTCAACTTTTATTTTTCCCCTTTGTCGCTCGCCAGATAATCGGCTTGATGCAGACAAGGATATATCATGATCGCAACTAGGCTGAATACAAAAAATATCTTGATTCTATTCGTACTTGTCCACCTATCACATACCCAATACATTGACTTTATTCCAAGAGACGAGTCTGTCGCCACTACATCGGATAACACTATTGTGTAACGCCGGAGTTTTCCGAGTCGATATATCTCGTTCGGCCACCCTGAATTTCCTTGCTTTCCTCCCACCCCATCGCTTCAAAAATTTTGGCCATAGCTGATGCAGTCTTTCGGAGAAAATTACGAGTGGTTTTATGCTCAAAAAGCGAAGTGGAAGAGGTCTCTAATGTTGCACTCTCCCCCTGCCCTGTCAAATGTGACTGACCGAATGGTGCCGTCCGATTATCCGAAGTTCACGAGGGATTCATAGGTTTTTTGGGGTACAAATTGCATTGGCGGAGTGACTATCTTCACAGTGTCCGTGGACTCCCCACCTGACGAAACCCTTGGCATGATAGTGGTATTTCTCAATTCCAATAAGCAACTAGAACCGAGACATTGGAACCTTTGAATTTCCCTGTATTTACGCCTTTCCCTCATCTTATAAAAGCGGCTGGGGAGACACTTCATCTATACCCCCACGAACATGACGACCGAAGTCAATACCCGTGCTCTCAAAGTTCTCGATACACACCATGTCGTTTCCATCATCTCGCCAGACCCCGCTTCCAAAGGTGGGCATCCAGTTCCTGGGAAGCAGTCTCCCACAGGCACATCTGCCATGAGCAGGAACTGCTTTGTCGACGATAATACTTGGCAAGTTATTTCTGGTAAGATAAGCTATCGGTCCGCTTCATCCTCTGATATCGTATTGTCCCAGAAAACGGAGAGTTCGATGACGTCGTTGTTGGAAGCGGGTTCTGCGGTTTGGCATACATACAGAAGGCCCTCGAGTTGGATCCTTTCAGGAAGATCCTCCTTCTCGAACGCGGAGGTAAGTACAGTTATTGATGTTTCCGAGACGTTTCCTTGGGAGCTAGGCCATGAAACGAAGGAAAGCGGACACGTAGGCCGTTCTTTGTTGTTCTTTGGAATGTACTCATGGGTTATAACAGTATTTGAATGGGTCCTCCCCTTTCTTTGGCGGCCGCAGCTCTTTCTGGTCGATTTGGTCTCCTCGCGCGATTCAAGCCCCGGTTGACGGCGAAGGCGGCTTTGACCTTATGACCGGTTTCCCTGACTTCATGAAGGATATCGCCCGGGACCCAGCCTTCTACCAGGATGCCGAAAGACTACTCCACGTCAAAGTGGCTGGCCAAGCTATCAACGAGAATCTGTTTGGTAGTCTGCAAAACCGGTTCCAGTTTCATCTCAATCACAATTTAGCCGGGGACATTATTGTGGAAGCAGCGAAGCTAGCTACCGGAGTGGCTGTTGGTAGACCTAGTCCAGATTCGTACAGGCACTTCTCAGCTGTCGGGTCGTTGTTGGCAATCAACGAACACCAAAACAAGCTTACGATGAAAAAACAAGGCAACCCACTGATGATTGCCACCAACGTCGTTGTCGAACGATTTAATGTCGAACACTTGGAACTCCCAGGAGTAGACCCCGACATGATTGCACGCGTCCTCTATACCTCTTGCGGTCCAATCACATTGCGGAGCGGCAGGACAAACGTCATCCTCGCGACGGGCGCCATCCCCGCTACCACCATCCTGCTGAACTCCATCCGAACTGAAATCGAGGGCCGTGCAGGCACACGTCTCACTGCCCATTTCCGTTCCAAGATCAAAGCCCGCTTCGTGCCCTCCCCGGCTTGGCTTGATGGCGCGGGTCTTCCCGCCGGTGCCAACTCGCACCCGGTGCTGTCTGCACACCATGTGCGCGGGCTGCACAATGGGTTCCAGTGGCATATTCAAGTCACCGCGACCTACATACCAGCTGCCTGGCTTGCGCAGGTGGCTGATCCCAGCATGAACATCCAGGGCTTGGCTCCAGAATGCGATGGTGCGCCAGATGGTGCCCAGTTGGAGGGGTCTGGCAACCGCGTCATCGTGTGTGCGTCACATTTTTTTCATTTCAATTGTTCGCTGTAAGAGTGACCAAACACGATTGAATAGCCTGCTCCGTCCTCGGCGAGCTCCCTCGACTCTCTCGGGTGGAGTTCAACCCTGGCGATAAAGACTTGACTACAAATGTGCGCGTCAACATTAATATTTCAAACGAAGCTATGGAACTCTGGGATGAGATGGAAGAGCGGGCGTATGATGTCCTTGTTCAATCCCAATTGATCAGAATTTCTGACGTACGAATTCAGATTCCATGTGATTGACTCTATTGTTGGGGTGAACCAGACCGGACTCGACTATTGGAACATTGATAATTCCTCATGGGAGGAAGTACGAGATACGGCCAATGTCCTAAACGAGGCCAACATCGCCAAGCGGGTGGCCAACGGCGTTTACACTAATCGCGTCGCGCCCTTGTTCCATGAGGCGTCGACCCTATATATGACTGAGGATTTACACCCCTTATTACCTGCCGCGGTTGACCAACCCTCAATTGACAAGACCTATCGTCCCTATGGTTTGCATAAGAGCGGAAATGTCTATGTGACTGGTGCGGGGTTATTCCCAACTGCTGGGTCTTGGAATCGTGAGTTTCCCTTACAATCCGAGTTCCAATGGTTTGACTGATATTCACATTAGCTACACCCACCATCTGCGGATTTGCTCAGCACTTGGCCAAGACCCTTGTCATTCGCAAGCGTTTGGTTGCTGCCGATCAGGAACTTGTCAACGGAACAACTTATTGGATCAAGAACAGAAGGATTGTAGATGGGGTCCCCATCGAGAGGGCGCTTCAGCTTGATGACGGTGCGTTCCTGTTGTCACTGCTCGCGTTATTTTGACCCCATCCCTCAATTAAGGGAATCTCGGCTTCGTGGAGCCTGACGAGGGTGACAATAATGGTTGTTTGGTCAGTCCATCCATCCATCCGTCACAATTACATAGCCTGCTGATGCACTTGCTTCACAGTGGGTACTCCACGAAGTAGTAAGGAATCGCTGGGTTATTAGGAACCACACTTTCGGGACTAGTTTCCTCGCCTTGGGAGAGAACGGGGTAGTAGAGGGGAATATTGTTCAACCTACGCCTCGTCAACCGGCTCGTTTATTAGCACCTCGATGGCAGATTTGGTGGGACGGCGTGCAACCCCTCGTCGTGGGAATCCCCCTCCGCAGGTACCCTTTCTTGACTCAATCCAGATGTTATGGTCCGATACTCACCCTGTGCGATAGAATTTTTGCCGACTCTAAAGTGAGGCCTACCACCGTCAGATTCGTCGCCGAGGGACAGGCCCCCAGGGTGGAGGAACAATGGATCAACCAAGACAATCTTTGGGTCTTTCAACCTCATGTATAAGCGAGGATTAAATAATACTGTCATACTGTAGTTGTACCAAATGGACCCGCTCTGTACTTGCATCAGACCTTGAATGACGACAACACAACCTAATCATTGCCTTTGTCTCTAGGTACGATCTCCCGTCAATTCAGCGATCCTCCCTAAGTTCAGCAACTCTAAGCGTTAGAATCTTTCCTCTTCCTCCCAAAACGATGAAACGACGGACAGGAACAAACGAGAAACGCTCCTGAACAAGGCAAACTAAACTTTCCAAGACAGACACGGAGTAGCGGTAAGCACAATGTGTCAATGTCCTTAGAATGCGCACAAACCTCTGTACGGGTTTTCGCCGGGTTAGGTTCATCCGAGTCCTTAATTGGCCAGCGAACCCATCGGGCACATAAAAAATCTTTTCCATAGTTTGCCATGTTGCTAAGTGGTAGAAATTGAATGGGATAGGCATTTGAGGGACGCGAGCACGATAGTCTGAAGCTTGGTGTAGGAGTTGACTATCAAAGCAAACACAAAAAGCCGTGCCGACCATTCGTAACGCGAACAGACACCAGGTCAACGCCATGTCCACCTTGAAGGTAAGAAGAGTGTCCTGCAGAATAATGATTCCGCTTCCAGACCGTATGAGGATTGGCATGATTGAGGTAACGACGCTCGTCTGGGAGAATGGCTATATTCTCACCATCAGCAAGGAAATGTGGAGAGGACAAGGATTGCAAGATCAGTTACGACATAGGGAGGTACAGAAGTCTGTAGGTACAATCTCTTATGAGGGGGTCAAGAAAAAGAGGGGGGCGCACATCCAAGTTAGGCGTAGCGAGAGGATCGCTGGCTACCCTCTGTGCCCAATCTCGGTTGTCCTTCTTGAGATGCTCCAAGAGGGTGACCAGCTGCATGAGTGGAATACAGAAGCACCACTGGGCATACAGGTCAAGCTCAACATGGAGTGAACACTCCGCTGGAGGACAGTCCAATCACCTAGGGCAAGGAGAGCGTACAAAGGAGTGCGTTCTGAGGACCATTGAGCGCGAAAGTGACATGCTTTCCGGCGAATTCCTGACGGTTGCAGATTAGTTCCTGCACGAAAAGTCAACAAGGGTAGTCACTTTACAAAAGGGCTAGACTTGCCAGATTACTGCGTAACTCAGTGGGCCTTTTTGGCATCCTTACTAACTTGACGGAGAATGCTGACCGCTGGTCTGTCCAAAGAATGTGGTTGTGCAGCCGAGATTGGGTTTTGTACTCAGTCATAGAACCTGGTACCGATGTTGTGCCACTGTGAGTAGCGTCAGCAAACAGGATTGGGTTGCGAGAGCAACAGCAAGATTGCAGTCTTCCAATTCCCCAAGACGTGACATGTCAGAAATAAGGATACATTTTCCCCTCTTAGCTGGTTACAATGATCAACGTACAGGAAGCCGCGTGAGATTCATTTCACGCTCTGAAACTTCAACTTATTCTATAGACTATGACACAGAAAAGTTATCCAGGATATGTTACCTGTCATGGACCCTGAGGAGGATTACATGACCATCTTGGCCGCAGAAGAGAAAATCGCATCATCGGAAGCCGCTAGGAAGAAAGAGCTCGAGGAGGTACATGCGAACTTGAAAGGTAACCATTCACCCCGCTATCACAGCGTCACCTAACCATTCTTCTTTCTCGATAGCGCTGACCCGGGTCCTTGAAGCAGCTCGTATTTCATCAAGTCGTCCAGCCTCCGTTCCTTCACAAAACGACAACGCAGCGACACTTAACGAGCTAGACGGGACTAGATTATCCCTCGCCAAAGCTATAAGTGACCTTGAGGCTTCAGTGGTGAACAAGGAGGCGGAGCTGGCGAGTCTGAAGGAAGAATCAAGGAAGTTGGAGTTGTATGATCCCGCCAACGAACACGAGAAAGAGTTGGATGGAGACGCGTATGTCTTTCTGAAAATTTTACTGTTGATGCTAAGGACTGAGAATTACGTCTTGTAGATTACGATTAGCATTATACAAAGGACTAGGATTTGACCCAGTCACCGGTAAGAATGATGAAGTGCACAAAATGTTAGTTCGTGAGTGTATGTCTTTACTTTTCATCAACAGACAAGTAAATATCCGCGCCTTGCAGGATCACAGTCTGGAGACATGCATATTGTTGACTTCACGACTGGCAAAAGTGACTTCGAGTATAGCCAGCTTCTTTGGAAACTTGCCGGTTCATAGTTTCCATTGTGAGCGAGGTGTATTTTATTTAATGGCTAAGGTATCACCAATGTAATGAAAGTCATGAATATTAATGTCAAAATAATTTATGCAGCCAGCAATTGCTGCTTCAATGACTGAAAAGCTAACGCGGGCTTAACAGTACAAACTTACTTTTCTCCTACCAACTTCTAGCTTACTCGCAATCTCCACTACCTTACTGTATTTCTTCATATAAAAAAAGACAACTCCAGAAGAGATGATGGTATTAAACTGGCTTCTGCTAAAACAAGAAGAGAATATGAATACATTTTGACAGAGCTACAAGTACACGTAGAATAGGCCCATGATGCTAAACATTGACAGCGAAACTAAGAGTAATTGATAATGAAATAAGGACATGAGTTGTGGTAGAGTAAACAGAACAAAAAAAAGAAACGCAAAGCAACAACAGTCTTATGCAAAACCGCATACCATAACCCTGACTTTTACATCCATCCTTCATCAACCCAGAACCTTTTCTCTGCACCTCTTACACCCCATTCGACCACAGTACCCATTTGATTCCCTACACCACTCCCACCGGGACCTCCAAATGCACCCGCAAACACTCGATCACTGTTATCGCCAACATTAGTGCCCATCCCAGCGACATACATTCGTTCACCCCACGGGTCAAAGCAGATACCCGCTATGTCAAGGTCGTCATAATACGCCAAGTCGGGTTGCTCCGTCGAAGAGGATCCAAGACCAGTGTAGCATGCTTCGCGCGATTCTGCATCGCCAAACCCATAATCATGCTCGTCATCATCGAGTTTGCCTTCTCGCTCAAAGGAGGTCTGTAGGATAGTCGGCGTAGCGGACATTTGGGTATCGGTGTTGCTGCGAACCATAGATCCAAATGCAAGAACCGGAGAAGCGCTCCTTGAATTGGAGTTTGATACACAATCAACTTCCTCTCCCTCTCCCTCTATATCCAGGTGTACTTCTCCAGGGTGTATTTCGTCTTGGCTGTCTTCACCACGCTCGGTGTCGTCGACATCCATTGATTCCTCTTCAGCCTCGTCAAACACAACATTCTCCACTGGAGCGCGACTTATACGGTTAACGCCTATCCTTCTCCTCGACTCAAAGAGTGGATATTCATAATCCCCATGGGTCGACCCTGTATTCGTATCCCTATCCACCTCAGTGCCATATTCATCATACTCATCGTCAGATCCATCATCCAGACTAACAACATCACCTCCCTGCCTCTCGACATTCTCGACATTCACCCTCCTGTGCGAACTAAACCGGCTCCGAATCCCATGTCTAGTCAACAACGCATGCACCTCGCTTTCCATCTCACGATCCCCTAAATCAGGAACGACCACAATCCCTGCATCACCCTCCAAACGCCGTTGCCTGCCTCGGTAAGCTCCACCAAGACCAGTAGCAGTTCCCGAACCAGAAGGAGCATACTCCGTCACATTCGAGTCGATGGTCCCGCTCGCTCCGTCATCTTCAAATAACTCGCGTTCGATTCGCATCCCTCTCAAGGCGCTTTCTTCCCTCCGAATCCTGCGGGAAAGCGCCCCTTCATCTTCACGCATACCCTCCGGCGCATCCTCCCTGAGATCTCTGAGTTCACTGATCGGATCGAGCGCAAAGTCTGCTAGTGCCAGGAGGGCAGGCATCTGAGGGGATGTGGAAAGTGGTGGTGATGACGTCGCCGTAGAAGCCATGCGTTCTGAGCTCGCAGTCCCACTGCTTACAAACGGTCCAACAGGCATCTCGTCGTTCAACGTTCTCCATGTCGAGTCGCTGATACTTGATGGAGCAGAATATGCCGATGCAGGAATACGGAAGGCATCAACTAATGCCCGTATAGATGAAATGGGCGTTCTACTCGCATCGGGTCGCGAGATCATAGAATTTGCTGGCCTTCTCGTTGCTGTCGACGCAGATCCTGATGCAGGAGTGGGTGCGGGCGTTCTTCGTGTGTTGCTGACTGGATGCACCCTCCTGATTAAATTCCTCTGTGTCTGTCTTTGTTGGGCCGCGGTAATGGATAGAGTAGACGACGATGCGTTATTTTCAGACGAGGAAATGATGATAGACGGTGCAGATGATTGCCGAAGGTGACGACGGAACTGTGACGGGCGTCTAAGGATGGACGGCAGGCGAATGATATCATGTGTTTCAAACGTCAGTGCATCGACGACATGCACGACTGATGTGTGCTCGGTAAATACCATGACTTCCTTGCCCAACTTTGCTCCTTCACCGCCATTGAATTTAACGTTCCTCGCGCACCAACCTGGAGCCTTTGTGCCTCTGGTCCACTCCCATGGGTCATCCGAGAGCCATCCAGATGCTGCACCATTCCCTACCATCGGCCTCATTCCTCTTGACTTGTCCGTGTGGAAAACCTTGATAGGTTTTGTGCTCCTCACATCCCAAACAGCTATTACGCCTTCTTGGCTAGCAACTGCAAATTTACTGCCATCCCGTGAAAATGCTGTCGAAAAGGATGCAACAAGAGAAGACGAAGAAAATCCCAATGGAATGACATCAGGAGGTGGTATTACCAGGTTTGTGATCGGTGTGAAGGTAAGTTGAGCACCGCCCGAAATTCGATGAAAGTAGACTTTGTTCGAGTCTCCCACTGACAAAAGAGTCCGCCCGTCGGGAGATATTGACGCTATGAATATAAATATTAGATCATTTCGGAGAAGTGTAGAATAGAGAACCAAGAAAAGGAAAATAAGTTGGCTGAGAAAGACGAATTGCATTCAGGAGCTTGTACCATGACTATGCGTCCTGATGATCAACTGGGGGGAAAGGAAAAAGGCCGAATCCGTGACCATACGCATCGACAATTCGAAAAAAGGAAAGAGACAGTTTGGCGATGACACACAAAATGCTTTAAACAGAAAGAAAGGTTCGTATTCAAATTTTGACGTGGAACACACAAAGGTTAGGAAGAAAAGAAAGAGAGAAAAACCGAACACTCCTAAGGGAAGAAAAGCTCACAGTGATTGACAGGAACATCCAGTCTGATGACGCCGATCTCAGTCAACATCCGCCTAGAACTCTGGACTCTCATGGGTACATCGTAGAATCTAACACTCTCGTCGTTATTACTGATCACCACACGAGGCTCGACGCTGCTCTGGTGAGACCCTGTCAAGTTTAGGGACGTCAGCAGAACCGAATTGTTGATCGATCCCGTTAGACGTGTCTCCAACTCCCAGAGCAAGCGAGTACTGCGGCGTGACGACGGCGAAGACGTATGGTAGGATAAGTGCAGCTCCGTCTCTTGACCACCGGCGGCGATTAGTGTGTCATTCTCTCCAATAGGAATTGATGCGAGGGAATTCGGAATAAAGTCAAGGGGCGCAAGCACTCGCGACCGCTGTAACATGGGACAAAACGATGGTCAACGCAGTTATCTAAGCGCAATATCAAAGATACTCACCGCGCCCGGCGCATGCAAATCCTGTTCAATGATAGCACGATCTGAGACGTAGTTGACTACGCCCTGTTCCCTGGGGCAAATAAGGAGGTCTCTGAGTTGACTATCAAGGAAAATGTCAATTTCGATAATAATGAATGTGTAAAATGCGTACACATGAGCAATGAAAGGGTTCCCAGGTGCGATTGATATCGGGTTAGTTGAAGAAAGCAACGACTGGTCTCTTGCCATTTCCAGGAACGGGGTGGTGAGCGCAGAAACAAGGTGGAGGCGGGGATACATTATAGGGGCACGGTCACGTGTTTCAATTGCTTTAATTCTTGCCCAACACAACACAAGAATTTACACTGTCCAACACATTTACAAAGAGCTGTCTCCCTTGCAAAATCTGCAGATACTTGATTCAGGTTGGACATTTGGCAATGATATTCCTCTCTGGCCCCCTCCAAACTTTGGCGTGACGAGTCGGCCATACCCTGAAACTGTTTCCCAAGCCTCTGCTTTTGCTCCGACTTCTTGAAGCACCCACGTCTCTTTTTCCAGCTCTCGTTTCTTCTCTTCTTCAAGTTTCTTTATCATGAATACATTGAAGGTGCGTTTTCTCCTGTAGCATTCTCATCTCCTGCTCCTGCTTCTGTAGCTGCGCCACAGCCGAATGATACTGTGGGCCGACTTGGAGTTTTCGTGACGCAGCATTATAGCTCCCTTGTCCAGGACCGGTTTTTTTTAAAATGTCCTCTCTCGCAAGTTCCGCTCCACCGATCTCCTTATTTACTTCCCTCCACATGTTGGTTACAACGACAACGTTCTCCACGGCGCTTTCGGAACAGTTTAAAATTTCCGGTGGAAATCCTACTCATCCGGAAATCGGAAATACGATGCATGTAAACGACTCCTGAAAGTTTCTGCCTTTCTCATATCTAGGATAAGTGGAGGTTTGCGAATAGTATCTGAACTCACTGAGTCACTAGAAAACTCGCAATCATGCGCAGTATATCCATATCACTTTTGGTGGTATCGTCGAATCCAGGCGTGTCGATTACCGTCCCGTGCAAGACTGAAGACCCATACAAATATTGTTGTACATGACTCACGACCAGATCGTAGAACTCCTTAACTTTGCCATTTTTATGTAATTTCGTCCATGGAGCAGGGAACATATTTCCAAATATAGAAGTGGCTGTGCCAGCTAATCTCCTCAGTGACCGGTTGACCCTTGACACAGACGTGGGCACGTATTCCGCACTGCTATCGAGAAAAGAATTGAAGCTGAGGTCACCCAGGCCCTGACGCCACTGTCACGGTAGATTAAGCGGAGGGACTTGCTTGCTGAGTCGTAGGTGCGCGATAGTTTCTCACTGTGATTCTATTTTCCACGGCATGGTCTTCAGTTTGGACGGCGATGAGCCTGTGATACGCCGAACTAGTGAACAGCAGGATGTCCAAGTCTATAATTCTATGATGCATTTGGGGACGATGAAGCGAAGCTCCGCTCGAGGCTTGCGTGCTGGACTTGCTGTTTAATTTCTGGGATGCGACTTACATGATACTTCTTTCGCCCACGATAAACAATTTCGATTGCCCAAAAAAAAATTCAAATTACAAACGGACAAACTAAGGGCTGACGAGATTCTTCAGAATTCTTGCTGTTAAAGCAAAATGAATGAATAGCAATGTTATAATTGCAAAGAGCGGCCTACATGTGGGCATGCAATGGAAAGAGAATGTTGCAAGATTGGGACTTGCATGACATGGGTTGAGGTTTGGAGGATAGTCCCTCCGAGTGACGATCACGTCGATTGTGTTTATTTCTTTCGGCCATGCAAGATCTGCCGCGAGAAGTCTCAATGCAGATAAAACCTCCAGTGGCACATCTCTATATCTTTCCACCTCGTCTTTAACCTCTGCTTCCCAAAAAAATCCAGGAATGTGTTGTATGACAGGAAAGGTATTCCTGATATCATCTCCAGGATCTGGGACATATCCATAGGCGGGCCTGGTGGTAATTGGATGAACCTGGACACCGTCCACAAAGATATACACGTCGAAATGGGGTTCCGACATTGCGTAATCTATAGCCGCAACTTCAACTACGGTTTCGACGAGATCCTGTCAAAACATAAATGTTGATTACTGTGAAGGAAAAGAAATCGACTCACTTTATGTCTTTCTTTGACAAAGAATTCATCTAATGGTGCTAGACACACTGCTCGACGGGAACTTTCGTCTCTTTTCACACAATACTGGGTTAAATGCCGTTTTTTGTCCTTAAGTTGTGGCCAAGTCCAGAAAGATATGTTGCATTTAAAGCCGGAGACGACGAGCATCGTTCTCGATAAGAAAAGTTATTTGAAGAAGTCTGAACGAGGTAGACAAGAAGGCTGCGCAGTAATTTGGCAGGGGAAACGTAGTGAGGACAATATCTCATTCGATACCCTGATATACTCTCTGAGCAAAGAAAAAATGATCTTTTTATGGTAATGGTGCTCAGAGAGAAATTGCCGAATGGGGCCAATGATTGAATGTGATGGAGATGGAGCTGAACGGATGTATATCGCTTCATAAAATGCGGGGTATGCTAAAGCAAGACAGTTCTTTGAACGCATTGGCCATGGAGGCACTCGTGCCTGGCTAAAATTTTCAGATTACCGATTCATTGGCAAGAAAGGTTGACCACAGCTGAAACACTGAAGAATCAAAGCACTGAAGAATCAAAGTAAGGCTCCAACCGTTTAGTATATGTATACTCTGCCAAGGCTGATTATACATAAACAGTTGTTTAAACCATATAACCATCTATATATGTATAATATACAGTATTTACACAGTTTATGTACTAGTAGTATTAATTCCCTTACTTATCACTACAAATAATATTGTTAACTATCAGTCTATTTAATCTAACAATCCAGGACAACACATGGTTGTAAATGAGAACATGGAATGGATAGAACAGGGGGAAAAAGGAGCCTGTGGGCAGCCTGTACTCAATGCAACCTATGTGAGCACATAAATGCATATTTTGATAGTGATCTACTTAGAGGCCAATCCAAATCTGAACTAATCAGTGAGGATTCAATCACATAGCTGCCCAAAAATATTGAACAGCATTGGGAGATTGGAGACCAGGTTTATGTGTCAGATATGAGGAGAGTAGTGGTGATAGCAGAGCAATGTCAATGTGCATTGTGGTAGCAGTTATCAGATGGGCAGATGTGCATTAGATATGTACAATGTCCAAATAATGGTGTTGCCAAGCTGTTGCACTGTGAAAATTGGAAATTTATCACTCATAATTGACAATACATATACGGTATAAACCATATAATATGGTTATATATATAGAACAGTTGGAGCCTTAAATCAAAGCGCAGTGAAATACGTTTTTGACCAAATGTAGGCTATATCACCACAAAAGGCTGTGTAAAATAATATGCCCCAAGCGGTTCGGCTCCGTGTGCATATCAATGATGCTGCCTAATGTAAGACTTGGTTCTGACGGCGAAGTGTGTGTGATATGATGCAATCTGCAAAACTGGACAGAAGAACGCGATGCATGTGGGCACTGCAGTCTTTACTGTTCAACGCTTAGTTGCTGGTAGAAAGCTAATAGCGACATAATACTATGGGCGGCAGCGCTATGTTCAACACAAGGAGTGATGAAGGCTTAAGACAGCTGATGGAGGAGGTATCCCCACTGACAGGCGCTTAAGTCATTGCGTAAGGTGTCCTCGAGGCATTCACACTGAGAAGAATGGCGCGCAGTACTTTGTACAAGTGAATAAATCTCATAGTGCATTGCCAGGAGGAGGGGGACGAGTGCTATGCGTTATGAGATAATCAACTGTAGTTCAAAAATTTGTTGCTATGGAGCGACGAAAGATGACGAAAGCCGCTGACACGACCCTGAGGTCTGACCACATATTATTCGCTTCGCGTCATTCACCTTCGTTATCATGCCTCAACTCGACAATTTTTCAGCCTGGATATCTGTAGACGACCAACCGTTGCAGGAGTACAGTGTAGAGTACGCAGAAGATCAACTGTGTGCTACGTGCTGGGTCGCGTCGGAGGCAGGCAAGGTACATCACTCACTATCCTTCCTGACGACTGGGCTTCTCCATAACTTAATTTTTGCAGTCGTTTACGATCAGTTGGCGTGACGCCGTCCGCACGCAAGCTAGTATGGGACGCACCTTTATAGACGGAATCAAATGTGGGGTGCCAAAGGGGATAAATAAGAAGGGCTACAAAATTGATTCTTCAAAAGAGAACGATACGGCCCATCAACGAGGAGCTGCCACCTCCATGGACAAAGACAGGCAGCTCGTGTTTTCGAGCGTGAACTGGACTGGTTGGTCTCCATCATGTTTTGAATCCAACGAGACTGATGAATGGGGGGTGTTTGTGATGGATCAACGAAGATGAAGATAGGTTTCTTGATCTTGCACCGTCTAATAAACTCGGAGAAATCAGACTTGAGATTTCGTATGTTCAGAAAGGCAGTACTACTACAGGACTCGAGATCCATGAATTTCGAGTGGAGGGAAAGGTACACGAGTTAAGGAAACAAATGACGCCTCATCATACGAAGTAAGTCGATAGATTTCTTTTTTTCGAACCAAATAACATTTGTATTCAGGCTCGGACCTCTGTTTAAAGGTGAAAGAAAACCGGTCCATATGGTCAGGAGTATGGGGAAGACGAGAGTGTTCATTTTCAACTACCGACCCCTTGGTAAGGATTCACATGGCTATACCAAGGAAAGCACTGGCAGTTTGGTTTATATCTGGCATAGAAACGCTGAAGGCGCTAGGCACTGTTCCACAGGATTACAAACCCCCTGCTTGCGAAGCAATCGATCTCACCATGGAAGACAGTTCCCTTGGTTCAGCTTCCACAAATATTGATCAAGAATTTGAAGTGAGTCACGGTCAAATCCCCAGCTCGAAGAAAAGGATAAACAGAAGGTTTTCTCGTTAGAATGACATGAACCCTGTACCCGAGCCGATCAAGAACGCTTCGACGTCTGAAGAAGAAAAGTTCATAAAGGTCAAAGCATCTCCAATTTCTCATGATTTATGTTAAAATCAGTGCAGGGAGACCAAGCGTTTAAAATGGAAGACAAAAAATTCAAAATTGAGGAGATCGCAGATACCAAATACAGCATCAAGAAAGAAAATCTACCAGAAGACGAAAAAACTATACTGAAAGCTGAAGACAACCCGACAAAAATCGAACACATCGAGCCAAAAGTCAAGGTAGAAGACATCAGTGAAGACCAGTAATATCATTGTTATGGCTTGTTATGAATAGCTAGCTATACAGCTGTCCGGCAAAAGCCTAAATTAATGTCTATGCATTGAATCTGACCGCTCAAGTTGACAAAGCCCTTAAGATCATCGGCTATGGCCTCGAGACCCACCGTCAACGTTCGCAACCCCTCTGGCGGTACGTACCGGTTGTCTCTATTATTTATTACGGGTTTAATCATTCGGTTTGTTGACTCCAGAGGCCCGTGCCTCCCTCCCACTCCCAGCGGTTTTGACCGCTCCCATCAGGCTAGATGTCGTCCAACAAGTTCACAGTACGTCCTTATGTCTTATTTCAAGCTATTGAAATTTTGACGTCTGTTACAGAGAGCATTGCGAAAAATAAAAGGCAAGCTTATGCCGTGAGCGTGAAGGCTGGTCATCAGACCAGCGCTGAGTCCTGGGGTACTGGTCGCGCCGTCGCTCGAATTCCCCGTGTTGGTGGCGGTGGAACTCACCGTTCTGGACAGGTACGTCTTAAAGCTCACCTTTTTTACCCCAAAAATCTGATCAACCATCTGAACATCAGGCTGCCTTCGGTAACATGTGTCGTGGAGGACGGATGTTCGCTCCTACCAAGATTTGGCGTAAATGGCATGTCAGGGTCAACCAGAACCAGCGCCGCTTTGCCGTCGTCTCCGCTCTCGCTGCATCTGCCCTTCCATCTCTCGTCTTGGCTCGTGGTCACCGTATCGAACAAGTCGAGGAAGTTCCACTCGTCGTTGAAGATGCGACTGAAGCTTTCAGCAAGACCAAGGAAGCCGTCGCCCTGCTTAAGTCCCTCCATGCCTATGCGGACGTTGTGAAGGTGTCCAACTCACGCAAACTTCGCGCTGGTAAAGGAAAGCTTAGGAACCGCAGGCATCGCCAACGTCGTGGTCCCCTTGTCGTCTACAACGAAGACAAGGGTATCGTCAAGGCTTTCCGCAACTTACCTGGTGTAGAGCTTGTCAATGTAAGGAGACTGAACCTTCTACAGCTTGCACCTGGTGGCCACCTTGGTCGTTTCGTGATTTGGACGCAAGGTGCTTTTGCTCAACTTGATGAAGTGTTCGGTACTTTTGAGAAGGCTTCTATTCACAAGAAAGACTATGTGTACGTCCCACTTTTGTTCTCCTCAAGTTCATGGCTCATTAATTTCTAGTTTGCCTACCGCCAAGATCTCGAACCCCGACGTAACGCGTCTGATCAACAGTGACGAAATCCAATCCGTTGTCAGACCTGCTGGACAAAAGGTTCAGAAGCGCCCCTGGACACAAAAGAAGAACCCATTGGTCAACAAGGCCATCCTGTTCCGCCTTAATCCCTATGCCAAAACTATTCGCAGGCAGGAACTCGGTGCGTCTCACAATTGTTATGTCGGTATGAATTGTTTTTGCTCACTGTTGGTATGAATTTAGTCAAGCAAGAGCGTTTGAAGAAGAAAAACGCTCCCAAGAAGAAGCAACCGAAAGCGGCTACTAAGGCCTTCCTCGACACGCTTTTTGCTCCTTAGAATACGGTCTGGCAAGCTTGTGTTGACTATGCATGTATATCTTTCACTCGAAAAATTATTCTGGGTTTCCATTGCTTTACCAATGAGACGCCTCTTTCCTTCAGCTCATGATTTCATGTCTAAACTGTGCGCTTGAAAATTGTCACATTATTTTGGAGATGCCCAGGATTTCAAGCTTATTTACATAGTGTGTTATTTACCAGGTTTCATTTCATAGTGAACCTATGATGGACGCATGATGGTCCACATTTTACCGTTGATGAAAATACACATGACATATTTCATCCTGACCACTTTTTGTATAGTATGCGGTAAAGTTACCTGTAAGCGCTTCTCATACAGTGTAGTGCGCTTCGATTCTGGTTTCATAAATAGTTTCATGTAATTATTGTATGAAACATAAATTCTCACGATTATACCTCCAGACGTACAAGGCTGTTACAATCACCGTCATTCTTCAACCCTCAAAGTCGGCCGTCGCATATATCGACATAACAGAAGCTGAGACCATGCGATACGTAGCTAACAATATATCCATCCGTGCCCAAAGTCCAACAGGTCTGGCGCTAGGACGAAGTTGCATTACGCTTGGCATGGTATAAAGGACAAAGCGCTGGGTTGTGGAACAGCTCAAGGGCTATCTTGGCCAGCTTCGCGCCTTGAAGCCTCCGAATGACGGCGCAGTGATTATCATGGTGAAACGTGACGGTACCATCACGGCCATCTATAGCGCTGTTTGGTTTCCCGAGTACTAGGAATGTACGAAAGCGATGTTCACCATGACTGGGAGAGATGACCGGTAGATATGACGAGCAGTTGGCCGGAGAGCGTCAGCTGTACGAAGTATGTGGGCATTTCATAAGCTAGGCCGATGCTACCACGTCGTTGCCTTGCGTCCCAGGTCAATGCTGTTTCCAAGCCGTTTCATCGTGTGCAGTGGACGATTTCGTGTAAGCTGCAACGTCCTTCATCTTGCCGAAAATTGTCTGTTCGAGAATGTCGACACTTTCAAACCCTGTCTTTCGAACAACTACCGCGGTGTCTTCTGCGCCTGTGTTTACGAGTTCCACAATCGAGAATGACTCGTCGTCCACTTCTTCTTATCTTACGACCTCAAACTCAAGCATCGTTGCATGTCTAACGCTTATGATTGCGTTGATGTACCTCGTTGTGCTCTCTTGGGGGTATCGTTTTGCCAGACAAAACGCGAAGCCTTTGAATAAGGGTTTGGGGTATAGAGTCCAAAGATATGCACCGTGTATGTAGATCCCACTACTTTCCTCCAACTTAGTAAGGTTACTGAACGACGAGAAAGTGGGCTACGTCTTCTTGGTGCTTAGCAGTCTGACTGAAGTAGGCTTCCATTTGCTTCCATGTATTTATTAGTGATGAAGGAAATTTTCCATAACCCAGGTAGCGTTCGCAAGCTGGCTTGCGATCCAATATCATTTCAACCACAACTATCCACGAGTCCAAACCAGAACCGGAGTCGGGTTACTCTTGTATTTAATTTGTATTTCTCCGGGTACCACCACCAAGTTGCTGACCTTTTCTTTTCTCCATTCAGATTCGCCTCTACCTGGACGTTCGTTACTGCGGTCATTTACAATTTCCTTTTCCTTCATCCAAGATGGTCTAAGCACTCTATCTCATCTATCGGTGCCCAAGCCATCTGGTTGTTCATCACTTGGTTATTCTGGGTCGTCGGCGCTATCATCGTCAACAGCTCCATTCCAAAAGCGATCAACAAAAGCCAATGTGAGGGCATCGTGTATTGTGTTCAGTTACGGCTGTTGTTTGCTGTAGCTGTGGTGGACAGGTGAAAGTCTTAGCACAAACTATCCTGAGCGTTTCTACTGACTTTGTATCTGGTGAAGCTTGGCACTTACAGCAGGTGTGGCATCCTTGCTTTGGCTTGCGTGGCAGTCAACTCGTGCCATCTAAGAGCTCGCGTGATTCTTCATTTCGTGCAATGCTTACTAGTACACGCAATTGTGGTTGGCGATATATATATAGCCGAGGACGCTGTTGGTTTCTACGGAAAATTTGTCTATGGGGAGAGGTCTCGCATCGGAAAGCTCACTGGCGGTTCGTTGTGAAACTCCCGTACAAAATACAAAGTTTGGCTAGTTTCTATGAAATAGATATCCTCAATGCGCTCTTTAAATTAAGACACAAGATCTAATATATTCACACTGCTAAATAAATAACTTTACGCTTCGTACATGACCAAAAACGATGGTCTGATCGCGTCATTGTTGTAAACAACCAACTCATCATAATTCAGACTTCCCCCTTTCTCCGCCAGGACCTATGTAGACAAACGTATGACTGATCATGGTCAAATGTAATGAAATGCACACTCACGGAATCGTACCCGGAGGGGGGAGCAGTCAGGGTTGTGTGGTCTTGTAACATTTTGCATCCTTTACCTACCACAACTTTATTCAAAAGGATAGCTTTCAGATTCGACTTGCAGTCGTTGGTCGAATAATCATTCGACTTGGATGATGTGGAAGAAGTATAAATTCCCTTTCCAAATCGACCCCAGCCTGTCTTCTTGCCCCAAAGGGTGATGTCGAAAGAACTCTGAATGATACAGCAAAGCGAACAAGTCGGAGTGGAGCAAAACTGGGTCTGTCCTTTGTCGCCGAGGTTGCAGATACGTCTTGTCCCATGCCAACGACGGTTCTCATTTCCTTCGGAGCGACCAGCGCTTGCGAATTGGCCTCGAGACTCTACAGTAGTTCTGTATGGGCGTGAGTAATGTTCCCCAGCTACGCGGCAAGAGAAGTAAGTTTCCTTACTTGTATGCGTTATAGGAAGCCAACTGTTTCTTGGGTGTGACAATCTTATAGATGTGTCGAACAGGTGGACACATGGTCCCGGCATGCCTCCACGAAGACTTGAACTGCTCGGCGACTGAAATCCCCATGGAATAAGAAATCAAGCTAAGATCATTGCGTCGAGTACGGGAAACAAATATATTTACATACCGTTCTTGAAAGTCGAATGGCCATAAGGCACCTCAAGAACCATCGGGCCTTTATTCTCTGCGTCGTCTACACAAGTTTGGCTGCAGAAATGGGAGTGGGCCATCTTGGGTGCTTGAAGGCACATGAGGCAAAGATTCTCTCCCAAACTATCAAAGGCAAAAAAAACGGGAATTAGTGCTGTATGTGAAAAGGAAGACATTGCAATAAACTTTTTATGTGCGATTGAACAGTAATCGTGTCCTGGATGGGGTGGATTCGTGCATCCTGGCGCTTGACAAACCGCTGGTGGTGTATTGTGAGATTGCACGTTGGTCGGTTGAGAAGAAGCACTGGGTTGAGAAGATTTACCAATGCTTGAGCCCTTCCGTTGAGGGGAAGCCGTTCTTGCACAGGCTTTGCTGCAAAAATCGTGTGTCTTTGCGCCATCAACAAATTTCGGTCGGTTGTGGCAGAACTGACAAGCGAAATTGGTTTAAATCATTATATAGAATTTAATTCATACGATGCAATTTCCTGAAGTACCAGAAGTCGGATTTGAGTTGCTTAGTTTCTTACTTGCGCAGGTTTTGCTGCAATAAGGATGCGTCTTTGTTCCATCAAAGTGTTTGGGACGAAGTTGACAACACTGAAGTTATACCGATATGTGTTAGGAGTTATTTCCTGATTGATTGGTTATTGTCGTTACCTCGCAGAGTGATATCGAATTGGTACTTGGGGGACTGGTTCCGAAGGTGTTTGCATTAGTGGCTCCGTTAGCGTTGCCAGATGGTTGAGATCCGGGGATAGTCGCAGCCATGGTAGGTACGGAAGGTGCCACACTCGGGGGTGGGGCAGGAGGCGGTGGCGGCGGGGCAGATTTCTGTGCTATTGAAGCTAACGGGTACGTTGCATTAGCAATCGTACCCAAGATCGAAAGCGCCAAAGGGATGTGAGAAGCCATTACAGACGGTCAAAAAAGTCGTCTGAAGTCGTGGGGAAGATGATGACAAGATCTCGTTCAAGAAGTAAAAAAGATGAGGGATTGGGAATGCATTTTTAAATGCAGGACACTGGACCTCGTGAAACCGTCTGGTTTCCATGCCGAGACGTACACTGATTACAGGCCTGCTACAATGAGGTCAGGGTGCGCAACCCACGAGGCCGGATATGATCGGTATACATACTTTTTGAACCTGATGTGAGTTGAAGGTAACCAAGTCTTCACCAGGTTTTCCGTCTGCACCTGTCGTTAAATTCCCAGTTTCTAAGGTAAAGCTTGAAATCAAGAATTCCATATGGCTTCCCTGGTGCGAAACGTCGTCCACTGGTCACACAACCGAGTAAAATCACCTCCAGTTCAGCCCAAACCAGTCGTAGATCTCTGTGAGGTAAGGCGTACATTCCTCTGAACTGTCGCTTGTCGTCTGTTGTTAATCTCAAGCCCCCTAACCAATAAAGATCTGCGGCAAGAAGCCGAAATTCGTCGACAATGGCCATGTACATCCGTACTGCAGCAGGAGCTGCGCACGAAATGGAACGGGCCCAAGTCCCGCGGCTTGTATTCTTCATGGATGTCGTGCGACTGGGAAAGCTGCGTTTGCCAACTACTGCTCAGAAACGCATGCGAGGTATGTCTTTGACAAGCTGACATCGTACGACATAACCTTTTCTCTGCTGCAGAGAAGGAGTGCGTATCAGACAAGTGGAAGGATGTGAATTGTGTGAAGTCCAGCCTCGTATTGTAGGCACGATGTGCATCGCTTGTGATCGACTCATTGGTGCTGGACCACGATTGCGAGAATTGAGTTCCGATAATCAGGTATTCAAAAACCGTAAGTGAACTTCGTCCATTTCCACATTCGTCTTAAGGCTTACGGCTTAGCAAGTTCGAATTCAATTCCTGAGTGAATGGGATTCACCTTCACATGCTAAAGTTCCGTCTCTAGAGAAGGTTTACGAGATCATCCTTCCTCGTGATGTCCGTGTCCGGCATGAACAATACAGAGCATCCAATCTGTCCTTCCAGGAGATCAGAAGCTTCCACAGCTCGCAATGCATCTGCGATCTGGGTACAAAGGAGCCGGTACTTTGCAGCTTCAAGTCGTGCGGCATATGCTCCATTGTGAAATCATGCTTCAAGTCTTTTGCATTTGGAGCAAGCTATAATAACGGAAGGTTAGTCAAATAGTTATTTTTTCATGCGAAAGAGAAGAACCTTGCTGAATTTATTTAAAAAAAACCAAGGTTTGGAAATGGTGTGTACTCGTACAGGAACCCGGCCTTAGCTGACCAGCACGCCACGTCCTGTACTTCATCGCCGTTTCGTGTCATGATTGCTTGTGATGTTTGTGTGGAACCAAGTCAAACAAACGACACTGTACGTCAATCTCTTTGGAGTTGGAATCGAGTCTCGACGTTGACTCTATCTGCAGTCCCGCGCGGAAGAGTCGCTTTTTGTCCCAATAGTAGATGCTATTTTGCCTGTATATATTTTGATGTATTGTAAGTGAAAACAGGAAAACCCACTCACGCTGAGGATACTACGGCCTCGGAAAAGAGCAACTAGCCTCTAGTATTGCTGCATCAGTACCCAAATATTCAAGTTCCAAGTTCCACAACTGCCTAATGATAGAGGACGGAGTGTGAGGGTCAGCATGGTCGTGGTAAAGTCACTGAGATTTCAGCATCCCTGTTATATAAGATCTAGAGTGGCGAGTGACTATGGACATAAGAATGCAAATTAAGTCGTGTCCAAAACGTCTGATTCCATTACGAGCATGTCTTTCGAGCTTTTCTTTATGTAAATAGGTATAGAAAAAAATAACCATGAAAACATTCCAAATACTTTTAATTTACATAAATAAAAATACAGTAGTTAGCGCTTCCACCGACCGGAAGCTCATGGTACAAGAGGTGTCTTGAACAATGTCACTAACAGAGTTTTCAACCTGTGTTTGATCTCAGGCTGGTCTCCATAAACGATGAGAAATGCAGGGCGAATAGCGTCGTTATCATAGACGACAGTTTCCTCATAATTAAGATCTCCTCCAGTTTCACCAATAACCTGTCAATCAACTTAACAAGTTCGCTTGCAGAATGTGAAAAAATCATACATACCGAGTGATGCCCACATGGCGGTTCAGTCAAGTCTGTGGCGTTGAAGCGACGTGCGTGTGGGTTGCCAACGATAACGCGGCTCACCAAGAGTACACGAAATCGACTACTTTCGTCGTCATTGAGTGCGTAATCATCTGCTTCTACCGAAAAGGTTTCAAAAGACTGAGATGTATGCAACGAGAATTCTACTCACTCGAAGAACACGATGTCGTATATATTCCAGTACCAAACCGACGGAACTTGTTCTTCTTTCCTGAACAAGTGAGGTTGAATAAGAGTTATTTAGTGATTCCTGAGACTACATACCACACTTGTTGACTTCGAAGGAATTACGAACTATCCGACAAAGGAAACATTTCGAAAGGTAGCAAAGCCGAACTCCATTTGAATCGTCCCCTACCTCGCAACAACGGTTCGTTCCATGAAAAAGCAGTTGCTCGTTTGCAGGATTTTTTCTTCGATTGCGAAGAGTAGGCGAAGACGCCACTAGCGCACTACATCAAAAAATGATTCGACTTTCCTGCATGACAAATAGAGAAAGTTGACTCACCGATAATCGAGAAATGGTTTCAAGGTGGCATTTGGGGCAAGTATCTTGAATATAGCATGAACTTTCGGCCGTCTTTTCTTAGGATGTTTCCAACCTTTATGGAATAGATTTTCGACTAAAATTATAACTTCGTTGAGGAATCATCTAAGAGGCACTTTATAAACATACCAGTAGAAAAGTGAGGATCGCTTGAGGAAAGAGGTTTTAACCTCTTTCGTTTTTCATGATCTTTGTTATCTGGATGTTCGAAACTGAATTGGTCGATGAAGTTTGCCATGTGAAAGCAGAACGAGATAAAAGATTATTGTACAAATTCGCCCCCATAATATAATACACGAGTTCCAGGGTCCAGTACGAGCCATACTGCGAGTCTGTTTGAGAGGCGGTGTCGTACCTAACGGGCACGACAAAGCAACGTGCCCTTCAACGCCGGGTTCAGGCTGGCAGGTTTCATCCTGGCAGTGACAGTGTTTTGTTTTATTTGAGCGCAGAATAGCTTTTGCCTGCCACCAAACGTCGAACATTTGTCACTGTCACATCTTATTGGAGTCACACCAGTCAGTCGACCGTGACAGACGTATTCATTGCACTGATTGCAGCGGTTGGTTCCAACGTGGTCAACTTCTGGCACATAGAAATGGGTGAGGGTGAGGTTCACCTGTTGGTTGCCTCGAGGAAACCGCAGAGAGTTGCTTCTTCGGCCATTCTGGTGGATCTCTGGACCACTGCCTACAACATCCCACAAACTATAACTTCACACTTGTCCAAGTTCTTCGAAGCCACTCCAACACCAATACCATGTCCGCTCGAAAGACCATCACTGTCATCACCTCACCACAATCCGGTCCAAAACCATTGCCCAATTCCCTTACGAGCCCGACGAAGTCAACTTCAGTCTATCGTATTGAAGAACGAAGTCGCACAATATATGTCGCTGGAGATGTCGATCCTAGTCAGTGGGATACGAATAGCTTGAATGCCATCTTTTCTCTTGCTGAAGTTCCTGAAGAAGAGGACTCCTCGGACGACCAACCCATAAGGAGGACGCATTCTTATCAGGATACTCAGCTTATCATCACCCCAGAAGCCGTGGAACGTGTTGACGAGCCCTCTGCTAACGTCCCTTCGTCGAACGTTTTTCGTTCCCGACGTCTTGGCGTCAGAAGCGCGAATGCTGCTCTACCTTCGTCCACCCCCAGGATGTCGACAATGTCTCCATACTCTCTTCCTCAATTATTACCTCAGAAACGCATCTTATTTTATCACAAACACGACCCTTACTACGGTTTCACTAATTTCTCTGCTCACCCGGTCGTCTACGACGGCAAAAAATACCCGACCAGTGAACACCTCTTCCAATCATTCAAGGTTTGTCTTACACTCATTTATTTTAACATTCATTGATTTTAGCCGTTAGTTCCAAAAGCATCGGCCAAACTTGGCGGAGCACATTCGAACTTGTTCTGAAAGACCAAGCGTAGCTTTTTCGGAAGCTCGTCGCTTTCAACCTGAGGTCCGACCCGATTGGAAACAAGTCAATATTGAGAAGGTGTGTTCATCGTCCATCCTTAACTAAACGGTATTCCCAGTTTGCTAAAAACCGCATCATGTCTTAGATGGAAGTCGCACTCTACCACAAATTTACACAACACGCCGATTTACGCGCAGAATTACTTGGAACGGGAAATGCGGAGCTTGTGGAGGTATATTTTTACTAATCTTAAATATAAGCCCTTTACTGAAATGAGCCGTGCAGGACTCTGACAAAGATGCCTTCTGGGGAGTAGGAGCAGATGGTCGGGGTCGGAACGAGCTTGGAAAGGCTCTTGAGAGATTGAGAGTCAAACTCCGTGGTTACTCATAGGGTTCTGCGTACTACAGTCATCGATTGGCAATCCCCGTTCCCTTTCCCGTACTTCAGTTTCATATGTTTTCGATAGGCTCTCAACACGTGTAACCTGTGCCCGTTTTACGTGCTGATTCCCTGCTGTCTGATGGTGTTTGAAGTTCTGCTTGAAATTATCGCGCTGTGATCTTGTCCTCGAGGCTAACATATGTTTCTCTGGAGGCGTTAAAACGAGGATATGGCTATTTAACCCATCCAACAACCCTCTAAACGAAAATCTTAATCCTCTCCCAGCACGCGGTCACTGCCTGTTCGAGCAAGATGGCCTCTCATGCCCAAGTCCAAAACCCCGTTCCATCTTCCATGAACAAACTCTGTGATGTACGGTCGCATTCTTGTGATGTTTTCTTTCCATGACCAAGTTGACCTATATGTTATCTAGTACTGCAACCAGAAGCCAAAGTTCGGCACTCACTTATACTGTTCTAAGACCTGTGCCGCCCAAGCTGCTACGCTCTGTGATGTAGGTCCCCATACGTTTTTGGCAACATGGAAAACTGGGTAAATCTAACCCTATCCCTTTTGCCATGCACAGTATTGCCATAAGAAGCAAAAGTTCCAGGGATTCGAGTATTGTGGAAAGAACTGCGCGGCACTCGCCAACCCTCCTGGCAGCAAAGGTGCTCGAAGCGGCGCTCCAGCAGCCGGTGTCAGTCAACAAGCCCACAACGGAGGTGGAACTTACGGTAAAGGAGGAAACAATCCAAATCCTCATCAGCAGCAACGTCAACAGGCTCCCCCGGTAATCGATCCTGTTCAAATCGCCAGTCAGTAATTTGTCGCAATTCCGATTTTTCTCATTGATGTGTTTCTCTGTACAGAGCTTGTTGCGCAACATATTCCTCAAGTCGCTCAAGTCTTTGCCCCTTCTACCGGTTCCCAAGCACGGACTACTGCTTACAATCCCTTGGGTCCTGCTGCTCAATCTGTGCCTTCGGGTTTCAATAATCCTTTCCTTGGCGGCGTTCCAGCTACCCAACAGAATCTCAACAACGGTGGGGATAACCCTGCTTTATGCTCTCCAAACGACTTGGTTAACCAAACTTTCATCTTAGCACAGGAAACAACAAGCAAACTGCCGATGATTTTAAGTGCCTTATCCTTGGCTGCGGCAGGCCTGTCCACGTTGACTCGAAAGGAGTCAAGATAAGCGATTACTGCTCGTTGAGGCATCGCGAGTAAGTGAAAACTTTGGTGTCTCCCAGTTTTCTGGATTGCTGATTCGACCCTTTCCCCAACTTTTTTTAATTACGAAATCTCTTTCAATCCTGTTCATTTTTCATGTTGCCCATGTCACATATATATAGGGAAGCTGTCACGTCCGGGTTGAAATCTCCGTGCATAATGTGCCTGTCATACCCACAGAACGATTCGGATTACTTCTGCTCCCGCGCATGCAGGGAGGAGTCTATGAACAAATTTCTGGAATACGACTACTGCGATGACGAACAGACGGTCGTTTCTGAGTCTGAGCAGGAAGTTGACCCGATTGAATCCGAGGACGATTAATGTCAAGTCAAGAAGAGATCTCTCTGGAGAAAGTTGAGGTAGTGATTAAAAGAGGTGGCATTAACCATACTACTCGCTGTCTGAATTTGGCCTTTCTTTAATTTATTTGATAAATCATGGCAGCCGGCCCCGAGGAAATTCAGTCTCCAAGTCGACAAATGGTTTCTCAAAGATCAGGGCTCAACGGCACAAGTGCTTACGATAATTGTGATGCACTCAGTCAGACAGCTCTGGAGAAATTCCAAAGTCATTAAAAAGTCTACAATAATGTACAAAACCAGTCCCTTCTAATTTTCACTGATCACTCGACTTGTACTAAACAAAACTAAGGGCTGCTTGGAAAAAAATATTGGCGATTTAACTGGATGTTACATGTATTCCTCGTCTCGCAAATGCTAGAATTGTCATGTCAATAAAGGTCCGTCGCGTCACGTCACGGGGCGACCGTGATTCCTTCCTCAACGAATATGAACGGCATTCGATGTACACCACAGACTATTACATCTCGCCAATCAAGTCTATATTCCTTTGGACATTCCAAATATAGATTAGGATGGACTCTCGGTACCCGCCTAGTTAATAGTAAGGCGGCGTATGACGGTCATATCCCTCTTAATTGGTTCGAGACTGCGTTTCTCGCAGTCGGGTCTGCGATAATGTCAATTGTTGATCCCCGCAGAGGAGGTGAGCACCCCAAAGCTAGCCAAAGGGAGGTTTAAACCGTCAGGATTTAGATATGATTGCGGCCCTTGGAGAGACAACAGCTGGGTGTAGTCTTCCCCGTTTGCGGGATCTCATGCTTGAGAGCGCTGAAGGGCGGAGAATCTTGAAGGAGAGGCCACGTGTAAATTCAAGTACGATTGACATGAACAGACTAGCCCTGCAACCGGAGGGCTCTTTTGGGAGGGCTTACGTTACATGGCTGGAGCGATGCGGTGTCACACCTGATACACGAGAACGCGTACGTTTGCCAGTTATATCCTTGCCGTTCTTCCCTCATTAGACGAATTAAGGTGCACTATATCGACGACCCAGAACTTGGATACGTAATGCAGCGGTATCGTGAATGCCACGACTTCTACCACTGTATTTGCAATCTGCCTGTCAACGTCGAATCGGAACTAGCACTCAAATATTTTGAGTTCTCCAATCTTGGTCTCCCCATGACCGCCATTGCGGCCATCTTCGGTCCTTTGCGGCTCACCAAAGAGAAACGCACCAGATTGTTCTCAGATTACGTCCCCTGGGCAACAAAATGTGGAAGTTCAGCTCGAAGCTTGATTACGGTTTATTGGGAAGAGAGATGGGGCCAAAATATTGAGGAGATGAAACGCGAATTTGGTATATGGGATCCTCCGGAAGCAAAGTGGAGAAAACCTCTCACAGAGGCGAAGGCTCTCGCAGAAAAACGTCGGGAAAAACTATCCGCACAATCTGCCGCTAGTTAGCTAAATGCACTATTCATCTGCACATCGAATAGGTCACAGGTTTCGATTGCAAGAAACATCATCGGAAATTTTATTCTCTCGAGCTTCTCTTCAGACAATATTCCGATGCTAACCTCACCTATCCGCGATCGATCAGGACGATGTAAACATACTCTGTGCCGCCGTTGGAAGAGGATGCCCTGAGGTTTACTCATTGTCCTGCTGAAAGCAGTAGTTAACACGTAATCAAACTCAGAAATATAGTTTTGGTTTTATTTCCGAATTTATGGGGTACTTACGTGGATCTTAGAACCAGAAGTGTGGTACAGGGTCTAGGTGATTATATTGATCAGTCATTCGAAATGTATGAATATGGGATTTAGACGATGCTTCCACTGCCATGGGTTGGTTAACCTTGGACCATTGAATCTCATGACCTCTTGCAATATCAATCGATCTACCAAATGGCTCTAGGGTTAGTAAAATGTACTATGTCAAACTAAAAAGCTTTCCGTTATCGGGCCCACAAGCTTTGAACAGCACTTCGCTCAACGTAAAATAGATTCCTGTTTAGTTTGCTTATGCATTCAAGACTTGCCAACTAATATATTGACCGCTGCAATGTGAATCAATCCGATGTATGTACTGTAGAACTAATCTCCGAAAAGGGACTTCAGTAACCTAATTTGGAGGAAGATCAGATCAATCTCCGCCAAACTGTGTCACGAGCTGTTGCAACGCGCAAGAAAACATTTTGCACCTCGCAACTTTTCATGCCAGCATTTGCTATCCAATTTAAAAGGCCTCCGAAATCCGATACAGTGCCGGCGGCCTCGTTGCGGATAGTTCGTTTATAATTGAGCCGTTTCTATCACTTATGTCCTTGAGGACTAGTAGAATCTTGGTTATCAAATGATATTGATTTTTTTTCGGATTTTTGCAAAATTTTCCTCTCACACTCAGGTAAAGGGGATTCTGTCTCGAGATTCAGATATAATTCAACCGTTGTTCATTCCATGAACAGAAAAGCCCGTGTGTATCAATTGCCACTGTCAAACAACTTGCCTTGACATGATGCATCAACAAATGTAATACCCCATTTCAATCAATTCAGCCTGTGACCAAGCGAATTTTTGAGCCAAAACCGGCCCTGTGACGCGTGACGGCTGTACTTGCGCCATGCCATTGGTCAGTAATCCTGGGGAAGGAATGCTCTCAGACCTTGCAAGCTGCGGTGCCCCAACTCGGGTGATGTGCGTTTTCTCTAAGACATATTATAGAATGTCAATTTCCTGATTTGTTTGATCGCTTGATTGCAGCAATATGAAGATCTGGAGATCTCATCATGATACCTTGGTGACAACTAGCCCCCCCAGCAGGGTTGACCCACCACTGAGCAGCGCAAGTCGTTGTGAATACAAAAACGTATCTTTGTGACAGATATCGTGAGGGTTTATTCAACTTCAAAGTTGGGTCATCAATTCGAAATCTTTTCATTCTGACGTCCAGTTCTCTTGCCACGCAAAAATCTTTTATATTGCCTGAGGAATGTAACAACTTCTGGCGACAAAATTGCGCGGGTAATGAGGTGAAAAGAAAAGCTTATCTTGCACAGCACCCCACTTCATTGTTACATTGATTTAACCCCATATTTTGTTATTGTTAAAAATTGCTTAACAGTTGGGAACAAGAATAGCTGCTGGGCGCACTCCATCGACCATTCAACGAACTGCCCTGACCGCTATCAGTAGTCACCCGTCCTACCCTAAATGCGGACGAGGAAAGTCCTGATCATGTCCACCAACTGTCCACGGTCCACAGCTGCAACCAGTAGCTATGGTACTTTACCCCCATGTGGAACCCCAAACAAACTTTATCTACGACGGTAAACCTCTTGTCAGGAGTGTCAAGATCCGTTTAGAAAATATATGGTACGACCCAATTTATTGCCAGTCTTTGTATCTTATACTGCAGGTCACCATAAAAAGCATCGATCTGCTTCAAGGCTGCTTAATAGATCTCGCGCCCGTTCCGTGGTCCCTGCTCCTACCCGCTCCCTCCCGTGCTTTCATTTGTCATGAATACATGTCACACTTTACCCCAATGTCTAGATGTAAAGGAAACCATGAACAATGGTTTCGACTACATATCTGCGAAACTGTGCCACGTACGGATATCTTACCATAACTCTAATAACACCTGATTGTGAATTACTTTTTTGTTATGTAGGGAACCTGGCTCTGTTCAACGCTCTTCGGGGTGGACCGGGCACGTCTATCAGAAACACACGTATTCGCTTTTGTGGAGGCAGCTCTCTCACCAGCAAAATATGCCATATTCCATTATTTTGGATATTTATTCATAGCCACTACCGGCCTCGCGTATCCCCCCGAATCATCGGCAGTGAAAATTGGCGCCTTCGGGGGATCAATACTTACCCTCTTATATTTTTCACTTCTATGGAGGAAAAGCAATACAACTCTGCACGACTCGAGAGGATCGATTGTGATATACGCCACGGATTTGTTTAAAGAAGTTATTTACAGTGTTTGCGCGGCCGTTTTTGGTGTTATGGGCTGTGGGCAGAAAGATGATTTGTCCTTTTTCGTACTTGCTGGTGCGCTAGGACCCGCCGTTTTTCTGGTTGTTGTGCTTGTCTTCTTAGGCATCGGGATAAGCACAGCGTGGTGCGTCAAGAGGCTTAGATATTGGTATGCAGGATATTAATATTTTCTTTTCTGTGTAATTTCCGTCTTCGTTCTTCATCATTTACGTTTTCTGATTGCAGATTGTCTGCTTGTATATGCTATTGTAATGGTGACTGGTTGACTCGTGTTGTGGTCTACGTAGACTTGCTGTTTGTTCGTCACTTCGACTAGATATTTTTGGTCTGAGTTCATGTTAGATTTGATTCCTCATTCCCTGAAAATGTAATCCCCATGATCGCCAAATGGTCGCTGCGCTCGGCCAATTTTTTTGGCTGGACGACTTCTGACTTACAATTGCGTCTGTTCTGGGGATGAGCAGTTTTATATCAGCAAGTTCTGAAGTTTATGTAGCGGTAGCTAATACAAACAAGTACAAAGCACTGCTGAGGATAACTGAGTTTAAAAATCAGTTGTTTGGAATTGTTTCTGGTTGTGGGCCTGTAGCAACGTCTGGCTGGTTGTCATGTTACAGAAAATCTGGCACTTCTCTCTCCTATTCGGAAAGCGAAATGTAATGCGATGAGCGAACTATTCTGAATTTTGGGTGTGCCAATTTCCTGAAACCAAGAATGTCGAGAAATCCATTTTACGTCCGTAGGGAACTTGAATAACAGGCAAGCTTTCACCTAGGGTTTGTTTTTACTATCTTCATGGGTGCTCAGACAAATTCTCTCCTCTCGGATGCTGATTAGTGCCTTGTTTGCCCATCACGATTTTTAAAATTCTCAGTACTTAAGTGTGTTATGCGGGATCGTTGTCTGATGATTATTGGATTAGATCAGTCCACTACTGCAAAACTAAATGGTCTAATGTGCAAACAGGTGCTGTTTAAAAGACGTTTTTGCGTGGCAGTTCTTCTTCCAGTCCAACTCTGGAAACTTGAACTGCCAAATTAGGTGTGTGTGGCGCATATCAAGAGAAGCTAGATTAGGAAAGAACCGATTGGTTGGCGGAAGCACATTCTAGTGGGACATTGGAAACAATGTTCAGTGTAGTCCATATACATATGTGTACCCATAGTCATTTCGTACCAAGATGAAAAAATACATGAATCATGAATGTAGGTAGCAGGATTCCCTGCGTCGTTCTTCAACCACCATGAGCCCCTCTATATTACATATTCGCCTGCAGTATCAGGTATAATTACTGCGCAGCCCTCACTTAGGCTAAGCAAGCACTGAGTTCAGGAGTCTGAGACTGTTAATTAAATTCAATGTCCGTGCGATAAAACCTCTTCATACCTGATTTTGTAATATTTCTCCGCTCGAATCTCCTTCTGAAGTATCTTCTAGAATTTCTGTGCTTGGGTTCAACCACAGGCCCATGTGCCATTCGTAATCGCTTTCATGGGTGTCCACAGACTCGTTCCTATATTCTCGTCCTGACTGGTCGCTTGCCAGATAGCTACAGTCAGTTTTTTCGGATTCCGGTGTCATTGGCCTTGAGAACTCGTCCCGGATATAGAGATCAAAAAATTTTACTTCCTCCTCACTTCCGAGTATTACAGTGATAAGAAAATAAATAAAAATGGAACACAATCACGAACGTACTCGCTGAAAGATTCATCTTCAAAGTTACGATCATGAAAATCATCGAGCGGTTCGCACACAAAATCTGGTGCAAGTGCGGCGGTAATTCGACGCGAAAAATCCATTCCTGTAGAATGACTGTCGGAATTCTGGATTGGTTCTGCAGGCAAGTCGATATAAGGTGCCATCTGCAACTCGAATGAAGGGAAGGAGGTAAACCTGCGATACAACGTGCATCAACCCCTGAATTCTGATTATCGAAATGACTGTGGGTAATTCTTCGTTTTAGTCTTCCGGAAAACATTGAAATACACGTGGAATCACATAAAATGGGCGCCTATTCGGGTGGCCTGCGGAGCAGCACTGGGCCTTATAAGGCAATCACTTATCATTGGTTATTATGTAATGTCATTCAATTGGACGGGGACCTTTTACACGAATTCATATGTTGCAACAGCTGGCCAGACCCAACGGTTTCCGGAAAACTCATTTCGGTATTTTCAGAAGATGGTTGTCGCATTCTATCGACTCTTCAATCCGAGACTTTGTGGTTACAGTGGCTAGCAAGCAACCAGTTTTCAAGGTCCCCCCTTCATCCATTCGAATACTGAGCCAGCCAGCTGAGTTCTACAGGACATTATTGGTAATGAAATTTCACGTACATCTTATTAAATTTTGTTATATAACACATTAGGACATGATTGATCAAGCAGAAGAGCGAATATTTTTCTCCTCTTTATACATTGGGTCAGAGGAATTGGAACTAGTGAGTTCATACCGGTTTCGAGTTCTAAAATTCACTGAAAATGTCCCTCAGGTGTCTGCTCTGCAGAAGCGACTATCAGAGAGGCCTAATTTGCGTCTCACCATTCTTTTGGATTTGAATCGATCGACGCGCCCTTCGCCCGATTCTACTGCGCAACTTCTTTCTCCCTTGCTTCGTGAATTTGAATCCCGTGTCCATGTTTCCATGTTTCGGAGTCCAAGTTTACACGGGATACTTTCCAAGCTAATCCCCCCTAGGTTCAATGAGGGTTGGGGTACGTGGCATGCGAAGATATATGGAGCGGATGATGATGTTATGATCAGTGGGTGAGTTGGTTGTTTTCCCTGTTCCTTCCTGCCATTCGTTAAACAACAAAACACAGGGCCAACCTAAATAAATCTTATTTCTCTAATAGACAAGACAGATATATTCAGTTTTCTGGCGTTAAAACTCTTGCCCAATATTGCTTCGACTTCATGGCAACCGCCGCGAAGTTTTCGTACAAGCTACTCCCGTATTCAGACCCTTCTTTGTCCTTCTCTTCTCAAAACCAGCATTCCTATATTCGGGAAGACTATACACTACAGTGGCCTATCCCAGATACCCATCCTCATTATTTCCATTCGCTAGCGGAAAATTCTTTTTCTTCGCTTCAAAATTCCTATCGGCAACTCTTGCGAAAATCCGAGAGCGATATTCACCAAAGTCAGGACGTATTGCTGATCCCGTTGATACAAGCAGGGCAGTTCAACATTAGAGAAGAGGAATGGGCAACTCTGCAATTATTCTCTCATTTGGCTCGCTGCTCCCCTGTCAAACGACCACTTTTGGATCTTACGAGCGGATATTTCAGCCTGTACAAACCTTACCAGGACGACATCCTTGATAGTACCGGCATAGACTGTCGTATAATAGCTGCCAGTCCCAAGGTATGCGTTCTGGGATTATCTCGCTGCTCAGACACTCTTAATCGGAATAGGCCAATGGATTCTTCGGTTCGAAAGGGATATCTGGCAGAATTCCAGAAGGGTACACTCTATTTGAGCAGCGATTTATGAGTGCCGTAAAGGACGCTGGGAGATCCTGGACTACCTCCCCCGAGGACGGCGAAGGCCACGGGGTGCTATTGAACGAATGGGAAAAACCAGGTTGGACATATCATGCGAAAGGTGCAGCTTATGGCATCAAAAAGATCCAGATCTAACTTCGTAGACAGGCTTGTGGCTTTCGCCTAACGCGTTGACTTCTCCTATCTTGACCCTTTTTGGATCTACGAATCTCAATTCGCGGTCCGCTGAGATTGATACTGAACTATCTTTCTTGATGATATCCCCGCCGGAGAAGCAGGCAAGGACTACGGCCGCCACCAATGCTGTTGCTTTACCCGACTTCGGTTCTGATATTTTGGCATTGCGTGATGAACTGGGCCAGGAAGTAGCGAGGATTAGATCAAACGCAACGGAGTGGAAAGGAGGGCAGCGAAAAGTTCGTTGGTCGACAAAGTTCATTGTCGGATTGCTTAATGGAATGCTTTAACGCTCTTACGAGGTATGTCTTCTAGCTCTCATATGAAGTCATTTCCGTCATACTAACGGAGATGAAATTCTAGCGCATAACTTTTATCCACCCGACAATATATGTCCAATTCAATATGTCCTGAACATGCCAAGCATTTAGTGGCACACTATTCCGAAGGAATACCCGGTTTTCACTGATGTGCACGACATTTTTTGCTTGTGTCGGCCTGCGTAAACTGATATAACTCGCTGTGCATCACCGACCACTCGATTAAATTTTCTTGTGAAACTTGATTTCCATTTCCTGTACAACCCACGATACTTGATCTGAAAATGAGTATGTAGAAGATGATTTAAAAAATTTTCAAAGTTCGCGAATTATTTCGCATAGAATCTAATCATCAATTCAACTTCAATTATCCCGGAAGTGTACGATAATATTACCCTAGCAAATAAATATACCTATCACTCCATGCAGGTCAAGTCAATGATATCTGGGTCAAGTGTGATTGTCCCTTCAGTTTTGACTTCTGTCTTGACTCCCGCAGTCTTGCTAAGCTGCGTTGAGGTCTGACGAATCCTCTGAATGAAGGCTGAGAAGCATAAAGTTTTACTTTCGCGGAGGGACAAACCCTGGAGCGTCGAGGGGGTTCTTCATCCTTCATAGTAAGATCGATAATGTCCCGAGAGCTCGAAGCCGTTGCTTGATGTATATTATGCTTCAAGACGGGTGCGATGTCATTCGCTTGTAGTGCCGCTATATCGACAAAGAACTGCATGAGCAATTGCAGATAACATAACGGAGACGAACTGCACCTAAAGGTCGATATTTAAATATAAATGTTGCAACGCTTCTAACCTTGATGGTGTTATATGATTTGCGGCTTTTTTTCAAAACCTCTGCTCCCAGTCTTTGACATACATAATGATGAATTGCCGGCAATGTCAAAGAACAAGGTAACTCACTGCGTTCCATGCACAATTCCCTTCTTTTCCTTTTCGCTCATATGCAGCGTAGGGAGTTCATAATTCCGATACCTCCTGGAGCCGTGGCCAGCCACGATGACCTCATGGACCACAACCTTGATTTCACCAATTCTGGGAACAGCTGAGTGGAAATCCTCATCATCTGCTCATAACATAGTAAAAGCCATTAAATATTAAAGGGATATAAAGGATGCGTACCCATGAGTATGCAATTGGAGAAAAAAAAAGGTTTATACGTTCTATTTGAGATTCTGATCCCAGACTGAGTGCAGTGAGGACGGTCGCGGCCACGAATCGACTTGGCCTGGATGACTTTTCCACCTGGGCAACGTGTGCCATCTATATAGGTAGTGGTACTAGACGAATACGCTTTTAACGAATCTTTGACACAGATTGCAAAAGCCTACGAAGAATAAGCTTGCAACGTACGAACGACTACTGCCAGGACAACAAACCTTCCCCGCTTCCGATGGTATCCAGCAGGATACCTGCATCCCGTCTGCAGAGTACTCTAACCCATATTCTTGCACTTCACTGTTGTCGACCTGAATCCAAGCTGAAAAGTTCCCAATCTGTACCATTGCCGTGACGTTTAAGTAACAAGTTAGACGCGCGCCGTGCGTGACATCATGAGAGTTTTCGCGGCCCGGGGAGGAAAAAGATCGCCAAGCCCACGGAAGAATTTTTGCAAAATGTTTGGTCAGACAGAATAATTGATAAAATGTTACTATATAAGAAGAGAGGAATCATCACTGTGGCAAGTGAAAGCAGTGATTGACCAAAATTGGCAGGTAAATTTGTAAGTGATAGCTGTTGGATAGCTGCTTGTCAAAACATGCTAACCTGAGTGATTTGAGGTGATTGCCAGCCATTTCCGATTTCTGCTGCCTAGTCTGCGAATTATGTGTTTGCCCCTTGACATAGTCGAAGACGTGGAACTCAGCTTCTCCCTGCGGGCACGTAGTCAGCACTTCTATCGAGAAAAGAATTGAATCTGGGAGAGCTGGGAAGTAATGCTTACCCGCATCAATCGCTTTTTCCTTGATTTTTTGTTGAGGTTGAGGTCAGTAGAAGCTAAATGATTGAATTTTATATTTCTGACATAGAGACATGAGGATTGAACCAATCCTTCCCCTTTTTATTCTCATAGCAGCAATATCTATTTAGACTGAGAGTAGTTGTACCGTTTTCTGGCTCTGTGACATTCACCAATGAGCTCCTCTAGTGGGCTATTTTTATCCCCAACCGACGTCGGATCACAGAATTCAGCCATCAAAACTGTTACTTTTGGCTAGTTAGTACCCTCACCTTTCATTGAGATAATTGAATTTTATGGAAGTCATGACATCTATCTTTTGAAATATGTACTATGCCATCAGTATAATTTTTGTGGTCGATGTGGTGGAATTTAGTGATCAGTAAATCGTGATAAAACACCCCGCAAGTGATAGTATATCCGACATGGGCCATCACTTACGGAGTTATTTACTGATCACTAAATTACACCACATCGACTACAAAAATTATACTGATAGAATACATTTTTCAAAAGATAGACGTCATGGCTTTCATAAAATCTAATTATCTCGATGAAAGGTGAGGGTGAAGTAATGACTACTGGCCAAAAGTAACGGTTTTGATGGTAGAATTCTGTGATCCGACGTCGGTTGGGGATAAAAATAGTCCACTAAAGGAGCTCAAATTCTGTAAAATGTCAGTGAGCCAGAAAACCACAAAGTGCTCTATGATCATGGTACAACTATTCTCAGTCTATGAGAAATGGATATGGCTGCTGTGAGAAAAAAGATGGGAAGGATTGGTTCAATCCTCATATTTCAATGTCAGAAATATAAGATTCACCACTCATAATTTAGCTTCTACTGACCTCAACCTCAACAAAAAATCAGGGAAAAAGCGGAGGAATGTCCTTAACGCTTATAACCTCTCATATCGTCAATTTGAAGACGGTTAGAGATGTTTTGGGGCTTGGAAAGTGTTATCAGTGTGGTGGTGAAACACTGGTACCCGTGGTAAAATACCCTGTAAGGGCCGCGAGCTCGTATAAAAGCCTAATAAGGTTCAGAATTCAACTATATCATTTTTCCGACATGTGAAGGAATGCGATACGACACGACCGGATTGTTAGGCCTACCCGCATTTGCTGCGACTCGGGGCCCTGAAACAGTATAACCAAAAAAAGTCGTAGCGAGCTCATGTTCTCGTATAAAAGGCGAATGTTCAAACTATAATGGTCTGCATAAATCTTACTATCATGGACATTTGCACCTTATTTCGGAAGTCCTACAGCGCGGTTATATTCGACCTCGGCGACGTTCTCTTTACTTGGTCCCTTCCAACTCAAGGGTCTCTTCTTCCAGCCAAGGTTCTTCGACGTATCCTTCATTCTGTTCACTGGTTCGAATACGAGAAGGGCAACCTTGACGAAGATCAAGTCTATTCTCTCGTTGCACAGGAATATAACTTGTCTCTTACGGATGTCAAGTGCACGTTCCAAGTGGCTCGCGAAACCCTAAAGAAAAACACAGTAATGCTTAATATCATTCGTGAGCTCAAGGAAGCGGGACTTGTGATCTACGCTATGTCCAATATTTCGACTCCGGATTGGGTAGTATTGTCGAGGAAGGCTACACCGGAAGAATGGTCTCTTTTCGATCACATCTTCACCTCGTATGTGGCGTGGTTAGTCCGAGTCGGTTCCTTATTTTTTGACTAATGTTCTTCGACCTTTAGTGAAGCCCACCACGAACGGAAGCCGGACATTGGCTTCTACAAGCGCGTTATCGAAGAGAGCGGAATTGAACCTTGTCATACTATTTTTGTGGATGACAAGGTCGAGAACGTCTTGGCTGCTCAATCTTTTGGAATGCACGGAATCGTCTTCGACAATCAAGCGAGAGTCATCAGAGAGCTCAAAAATATTTGCTACGATCCCATAACGCGAGGGAGGAAATACCTATCAGCCCACAAAGGGAAACTGACATCCAAGACCTCAAATAATATCGAGTTTTCTGAGGTACATTCAAAGCACCTGTAGTGATTCGATCTAATTGCTTGAATGCAGAATTTTTCTCAACTTCTTATTCTTGAAGCCACCGGTGATAAGTAAGTTTTGCTTCATGACTAGAACTTTTATTTCTTATGATTCAATTTTTAAAGATCTCTGGTGAATTATGTGAGGCATTCTGGACAATTCAACTTTTTCCAAGATGGCCCCATATTCACGACCGATTTCTATCCGTGTGTGCTATATCCATTTCTTTGAACTACAATCCCATATTTTGACCAGGGATGACCTTGATACAACGGCAATTGGTCTCACCGTCTGTGACCACGTAGACATCACTACCAAGCATAAAATAATGGATGAAATGTTGAAGTACAGGAGCTCAGATGGAATAATCCAAGTGTACTTCGATCATTCGCGCCCTCGTATAGGTGACTCCTCTGTGCTACATGAGTTAATCAATTCGCTAATTCGTACGTCTTCGGAAGATCCTGTCGTTTGTGTCAACGTTCTAACTCTCTTTTATCAAAATGGAAGAGGGCATGAGATCCCTGAAACACTCAATTGGGTCGAGCAGGTTTTAACCAATCGCGCGTACATTTATGGAACGTATTATTACATCGGAGCCGATCAGTTTCTTTTCTTTCTCTCTCGTCTTTTGAAGGCTTCAGGGGAGGTACGGCAGCGATTTTATCTGGTGTTCAAGGAAAGAGTCGAGGAGCGATTCGGAATAGAGACGGATTCTCTTGCTCTCGCTTCCAGGATCCTTGCAGGAACGGCCGTTGGACTCGTGAACGATCGCGACCTCCAGACACTTCTTTCTCAGCAATGCGAGGACGGATCGTGGAGGAACAGTTGGTTATGTAGATATGGAATGACTGGACTTAAGATCGGAAACGATGGCGCGACGACTGCCTCGGCGCTCCATGCCATCCAACAGGCTCGATTGCAACAAAGGACACTTGGATAGCTTGCACCTAAACTTATTTTAAAGTATACGGTCGAGATTTTATTAAGCTCTACTCTAGTCACATAGCTACTTAGATAGTTATATATGTACAGTATACTAATAATGCTAGCCTATTCTTTTCCCATGTGCTGACAACTCCGTCGTGTGTCTTTAGAGTGTGGTCTCCTCTGGTCACATCCCGATACCGACACTCGTTGGCGTCAGTTCCTTTGGGCCCCAGCTTTGCATCTATGAGTTACAGACATTGCAACAATGGGAGTTTGATGTTCTGAAGGAGGGAGAAGCGAAGTTGACGGTAATGTGAAGGCGATGGCAAGGCGATGGCAAATATCTAGGTTTCGGTTTGGCTTTGGCCACAATATCTTGGGGAGTCCACCTGCTAATGAAAAAGGTTGGGACCCCTCGCAGATGTAAAGTTGCCGGTTAGTCCATCCTAATGGACATTGTCACTTGTTTAAAGTGGGGCTACGTAGGAATCAGCTAGAGCTGACGGCTACCTAGGCGAGAACACCCCTGGCAGCAGTTTTTCAGCCTCTTAGGTCCCCTTCTTTGATTGGAAGGAACTGACCTAAGAGGTGTTTCTGG